>ADJS01014187.1_pt1 | contig 10823 bp, 10 predicted proteins | sample 268128 | NCBI WGS metagenome assembly ADJS01 (sample SAMN00007486, study PRJNA43253) | human gut metagenome | isolation source: feces sample TS28 | reverse complement strand
ACGCTTACGGATGGTGCGGAAGTTGGTCATCATGCCGCCCAGCCAACGAGCGTTGACGTAGTGCATGCCGCAGCGCAGAGCCTCGTCACGGATGGACTCCTGAGCCTGCTTCTTGGTGCCAACGAACAGGATGTCGCCGCCCTCAGCTGCAACTTCCTTCACATAGTTATAAGCCTCGTCCAGCTTCTTCACGGTCTTCTGCAGGTCAATGATATAGATACCATTGCGCTCGGTGAAGATGTACTTAGCCATCTTGGGGTTCCAGCGGCGGGTCTGGTGACCGAAGTGCACACCTGCCTCGAGAAGCTGCTTCATAGAAACGACTGCCATAATAAAATACCTCCAGATATTGTTTTGCCTCCGCACACCGTGATCTGCACGGTACATCGGGTACCGGCGGACTGCCCTCAACCCAAAAGGGCACAAAAGGGCATAGTGATGCGTGTGTAATGCTTTGTTATAATAGCACAAAAAGAATGCGGTTGCAAGTGGTTTTCTCTGTTTTGTATAAAGAAATGCTTACTTTTTCTCTTATTTGCCCGTATTCATCCCGCTCAAACCTGCAACACCCATACGGTTGAGGGCGTATCCCTTGCCGAACATCAGGTCGTATTGCAGCATCCAGTGCTCGTTTGTCCAGCGCTGCTGGAACTCCGTGGGCTGCTGGGTGGTGGTGCCATCCAGATTCATGGTGGTGCCGCGGGTGCAGCTGCGGCTGGCGACCCGCAGCTGCCGGTTGAGGAACTGGAAGTACAGCGGCTGCTCCAGCCCGAACAGTTCCATCATCACCGGGGAGATATCGTAGGCGGCAATGGTGCCAAAGTCCACCTGCTGCTGGCTGTAATTCGACCACATCAGCAGCGTGGTCTGGTGCAGACGGGGGTCGGTGCTGGAGCCGCTTGCGTAGCCGGTGGTGGTGTAGACATCGTAGTTGGAATCAATGGGGTTATAGTGGTCGCCCCAGAATACCAGAATGACCGGCTCGTCCACCTGAGAGAAATACGCTGTCAGCTTGCCCAGCATGGCGTCTGCATCCCGGATGCCGGTAGCAAAATCTTCCAGCGCGCCCACGGTGCTGCTCTTGAGCCCCACCGGATGAGATACAACGTGTACCCGCTCGTCGTCCGGGTAGTTATCCCTATTATAATTGGTATGGTTCTGCATGGTGACCGCGTGCAGGAAGATGGGCTTATCAGAGGAAGTGCTCATCTTTTCGTACTGCTGAATGATCTGGTCGGCCATGGAGTCATCGGTCACAAGGCCGCTGGTCCAGTAGTGCTTGCGCACCTTGGTCACACCGTGCATATCCTCCAGACTGATAAAATCGCTGAAGCCGAGGTTGGGGTAGGCCTTATCGCGGCTCCAGTATTTTGCCCAGAAGCAGTGCACCGCAGCGGTCTGGTAGCCCTTGAGCTTGAGGTAATTGGGCAGGGCGAACATGGGCTTTGTGACGTGCTGCTGGTAGGGTTTGCTGCCGCTGGGCAGGAAGGACACGGAGTAGCCGGTCAGAGCTTCAAACTCCACATCACAGGTGCCGCCGCCAAAGCTGGGGCTGTACGCCCTGCCGTAAGCGCTGGTCTGCTGCAGAGCGTGAAGGTTCTGCGATACATCGGTATCAAAGGTAATGCCGCACTGCTCCAGCTCCGAAACATCCCAGTAGGATTCATCCATTACATAAATAATGGTAGGCTGCTTTGCCTGCTCCTCCTTGGGGGTAGTGGCGGCATAGCTGCCTGCATACATGGGGCCGGTGGAGAATTTCTCACTCTCGGCCACGTTATCCAGAATATCGTCCACTGCCTGCTCCGAGTAGCCCTCGGGCTTGGCGATCTCCAAATTGGTGAGGTTGGTCATAAAACCGGTAAGCACACCGTAGTAACGGTAGTAGCGGTCCTGCATCCACGCATCCGGCGTGATGCCCAAAACCTGCGTGACTGCAGGCTGTAAATAAACGCCGAAGATCAGCAGACACAGCGCCGCTGCCGAGGCACCGGTGCCCGCAAGCCTTGGCAGCCAGCGCTGGCGCAGCCGCCCGCGGTAAACAAAGAAGCTTGCCACCGTCAGTGCCAGCACCAGCACAATGGAGACCACCATGCTGGTCTGCAGCTTGAGCCCGGCAGCAGAGGCCACACCGGCGGCTTCGGACACCTGCATCAGGTCCCACGGCAGAAAGGGCTCACCCCGCAGCTGCATGGTATAGAAGTTTACTGCGCAGGGCGCACAGCCCAAAACGGCCATGCCCAGCGTAGCAAGCGGCGGGATGCGTAGCACCCAGTCCAGCAGCTCCCACACCAGAAACAGCAGCAGCCATGCCAGCAGATACGCCCCGAAATGGGGGAAAATAAAGCTGATAAAGGTATCAGCGGTCAGTGACCCGCGCGCGATCCACTCACCCAGCAGCAGCACAATAAAGGAAGCTGCCGCCGGGAAGAGCATCCGCAGGGTCAACAGCGGTTTGGATGTTTTCATAGTCGATATCCCTTTCCACGTCCCGAACCCTATTTCCAAAGTGGCTTTGCTATTTGCACAAGCCTTTCGTGCCTATTATAGTCATTTCGCCGAAAATGTCCATTCATGATTTTACAAAAATTACAGTTTTATTTTTCAAAATATTCCCCTATTTTTCACAGACCAAGCTTTGCCCGCAGCTGCTGCCAGAAGCCGTGAGGTGCTGCCGGTGCTTTTGGCACAGCAGTATGCACCAGAATTGCGTCTGTGCCGATGGTCTCGATCTCCTGCCACGGGATGGTCAGGCTCTCGTCCCGGCCCAGCAGGCCAAAAAGCCGCGGTCTGCCCAGCAAAATCAAGCTTTGCAGCTGCGCCGTTGCGGGGTCAAGCTCCAGATCGTCCGCGCGGCCAAGGCACATCCCCTGCTCCAGCTGAACGACCTCCTTCTCACAAAGTTCCCGGATCGTCATGGCGCTCTCCCCTTTCTGTCACAGCATACGCCGGGGCGGCATTTTCTATGCCAAAGGGGTGGAAAGCACCCGCCCGGTTGTGGTATACTATGGAAAATATCTGGAAAACATCCAATACAAGCGAGGCAGTATTTATGTATAAAAGCATTATTTTTGATATCGGCGGTGTACTGGTGGATTTTGACCCCAAGGCATACCTTGTAGACCGGCTGTGCAACGCCGAAATGGAAGAGAAAGTTTACGACCTGACCTTTGGCAGCGAGGAGTGGCAGTTGCTGGACGCAGGCAAACTTTCCCGCTATGACGGCAACCAGCGAATGCTGGAGCACGCCCGTGCCGAGGGCTGTGCCTTTGAGGTGCAGGGCGTTCTGGACGACTGGATGCACATTCTGCGCCCGCGTCTGCGGATGCTGGAGCTGGTGCGGCGGCTGAAGAACCACGGCTATTGCGTGTATTACCTGAGCAACATCCCGCAGGATGTGCTGGAGCTGCTGACCGAGCGCGGCGTACTGGCTCAGTTTGACGGCGGTGTAGCCTCCTGCGAGGTACAGGTGAATAAGCCTGACCCGCAGATCTACAAGGCTTTGTTGAAAAAGTATCAGCTGAAGGCCAGCGAATGCATATTTATCGACGACAGACTGGAAAACGTGCAGGCCGCCTTTGCGCTGGGCTTTGCCGGCATCCAGATGAAGGACAGCGTTGGTACGCTGATCCGCAGCCTTGCCACCTGTAACGTGGCGCTGCGCTGAATGTTCATATAACAAACAGCAGCCCCTGCCGGAAAGGTTTCTCCGGCAGGGGCTGCTGTGCGTTGGTGGGGAACTTACTTTTCCTCGTAGCTCTGGCAGTAGTGCGGGGTCTCCACCTGCTGGGTGGTGCAGCTGCACTGCTCCGTCACCTTGATCTGCGGCAGATCACATTTGCAGCCGTCCACGTTGTGGCAGCACGCGCAGACATCACAGGTCACGCCGATGTTTTCCATGTTTATCACCTCTTTGTCCATAGGTTGCCCTATGGAGCAAGAGTTTATACATGGGTTTTACCAAGCAGCCAGATCTGCGCCCAGCTTACGGCAGGCGGCCTGCACATCATCATCGGGCGTTTCGTTGCAGATGAGGCCTTCCTCGCTGAACAGCTGTGCGCCGTCGTCCTGTGCGCGCTGCGCCCAATCGCGCATCCACTGACCGTCACCCCAGCCGTAGGAGCCGAACAGTGCGATCTTTTTGCCGTTCAGAGAGCCTTCCAGCGCAGCAAACATAGGCTCGAACTCGCTCTCCTCCAGCTGCTCTGCACCCATAGCCGGGCAGCCAAAGGCCACAACGTCAAACTCTGCCAACTTTGCGGGGGTCATCTCGGCGCAGGGTACGATGGTGCCGTTGGCGCCTGCGCCCTCGGCGATGCAGTTTGCCATGGTCTCGGTGTTGCCGGTGGCGCTCCAGAATACGATTGCTACTTTGCTCATAAAACTCTACCTCTTTCTCTGCGTAGTTAGTTTAGAATAACTTCATGTTCTGTAAAAATGCGTCCGTGTTTCATGACGCATTTTGCGGTTAGTATCTTCTAACCGTCAACAGGATACCACAGCCCTGCCCTGCTTGTCAAGACGTTCGTGCAATGTTTGCACGGTGCAACAATCCCGCCTTTCTCAAAAGTGCATGAAGCGTGTATTTCAGCCGCCTAATACGCGGAAAACTACCAACAGCACCCCGTAGATGACCGGCTGGTGCAGCAGATACAACAGCAGCGAGTGCCGCCCAAGCCAGCCAAGCGGCGGGCAGACCGAGCGGCGCAAGGGCTCCATGCGCTGCCGCCCTACAACGTCGTAGAGAAAGTACCCCGCCCAGAACAGAAACAGCCACGGCAGAAGGGCAAAATAATCCGTAGAATAGAACCACCACGGATAAAAGCCAAAGTACGCTGTAACGCAGTTTGCATACAGTGTCTGCGGCAGCCAAAGGCGCAGGCTTCCAAAACCCAGATAGCCTGCCGAGACATTGCGGGTAAGAGCAAACAACACTGCGGAGATAGCAAACCCTGCTGCGGGTGGAATGTGCCGCAGTGGCTTTTCCAAAAGGCCGGTCAGCAGCATAGCGCTGCCCAGCAGGGTCAGCACACCAAAGATAACTCTGTCCTCCGGCATAAAAAGCAGCGTGACTGCCGTGACAAGCGCCCCTGCCCCAAACACCTGTGCGCCCCGGCGCAAGGTATGATGCCCCAGTTGCACACAGAAGCCGGACAACAGAATAAACACCCAACAGATGCTCTGCTGCCACAGATGCCCGGGCAGACCATAATACCAGTCGGCCTGAATACCGAAGAGATTGACCAGATCCCAGCAGCCGTGATAGAGCATCATACTGACCAGATCCAACCCGCGCAGTTCGTCCAGAAGGGCGTAGCGGCCAGAAGTGTCACTATACTTCACGTCGGATTCCTTCTTTTTTGTCACGCTGTTACACCGTTTTCCGGCGCAGCAGGCTCATGGGCGGCAGCTCCGGGGTGGGCATGGTGTATTTTTCCATGGCGTGAGGAGTGCTTTCCACCCGCTCCCCTGTTTCGTTTTCGATCCATTCCGGGGTAAGCGGGATGCTGCGTCCGTCCGGGCACAGTGCCTCCAGCGTATCCCCAAGGCTCCATTTGCCGCGCTGCTGGCAGTGGGCGATGCCATTTTCCCAGCTGTCCACCGTACCCACGAACTCCCACTCGCGGATATAGGTAGCGCTGTCGGTGGCCTGTTTGGCCTGCTCGCGGCCGAAATAGAAGCCCGGAGAGTAGTGCCGGTGGCTGGTGCGGGTAAGCTCTGCGTACACCTCCGGCGGCAGTTCAAAGTTATCGTTTGCCGGGTCGGCCAGATAGGCGTCCAGTGCCTTGCGGTAGGCAACGGTAACACTGGCCACATAGTAGAAGGTCTTGGCACGGCCTTCGATCTTCAGGCTGTCCACGCCCGCCTTGCAGATCAGGTCAATGAAGGGCGCGGTGCACAGATCGTTGGCGTTAAGGATGTAGCTGCCGTTCTCGTTTTCGCCGATCTCGTACAGCTGGCCGGGGCGGGTCTCCTCGCTCAGGTAATACTTCCAGCGGCAGGGCTGGGCGCACTGGCCGCGGTTGGCGTCGCGCCCGGCCATATAGTTGGACAACAGACACCGGCCGGACACGCCCATGCACATCGCACCGTGCACAAAGGCCTCGATCTCCAATTCCGGTGGAGTCTTATCGCGCAGGATGGCAATATCCTGCAAGGTCATCTCCCGGGCCAGCACCACCCGCTTTGCGCCCATTTTGTAGGCGGCGCGGGCGGCTGCCCAGTTGGTGATGCCGGTCTGGGTGGAAAGATGCACGTCAATGTCCGGGGCAAAGGTCTTGCAGGCATCCAGCACACCAAGGTCTGCCACAATAAAGGCATCCACACCGGCCTTGGCAGCCTCCTTGATGGCCTCCGGCAGACGGTCGGCCTCCTCGTTGGTGGGCAGGGTGTTCATGGTCAGGTAGACCTTGCGGCCGCGGGCATGGGCGTAGATGACGCTTTCCGTCAGCTGCTCCGGGGTGAAATTGGCCGGAGCCGAGCGCATACCGAACTCCGGCAGGCCGCAGTAAACGGCATCGGCACCGTAGTTGATGGCATAACGCAGACGTTCCGCATCGCCCGCCGGGGCAAGCAGTTCCGGGATCTGTAACATTTGTAGGTTCCTCTCTTATGTATCACAGTTTTAGCCGGAAAGGGGCCGCCGCACAAAAAACGGTGCAGCGGCCTTTCCTCAGTTTTTCAGGCTTTTGTTCACAGCTGCGGCAGTTTTGCAGTTGGCATTGTGCTCTGCCAGCGTGTGGGCGTAGTAGTAATTGCCCTTGAGGTCGGTCACAAAGAAGTAAGCGTCCTTGGCTTCCTCATCGGGCTGCGGCTCCAGCGCTGCCTTGATGGCGGCAAGGCCGGGGTTCGAGATGGGGCCTGCGGGCAGGCCGATACAGCTGTAAGTGTCGTAGGCTGTAAGGATATTTTCCGGGATATTGTCCCAGCCGTCGTAGTAGGGCGCGACCCAGTTCCAGAGATAGTTGTTGTCGGCGTCGCTCTGGATATGGCTGGAGGTGTTGCTTTGCAGCCGGGGGTAGGGCGAGCCCTCTGCCAGACGATTGCGGAACACCTGCGCCACGTTGGAGTCCTGACTGTTGCCCGCTTCCTCCTGCACAAAGGAGGCAAGGGTGACAAGCTCCGGCAGGGTCATTCCCTGCTTTTTGAGCGCTGCGTACATTTCCTTGGTAAATTGTGCATCGAACTGGGCGTAGAAGGTAGCTACATAGTTATGCACCGTATCATCCTTCAAAAACTCGTAGGTCTCCGGGAAAAGATAGCCCTCACACTTCATAAAGCGGTTCGGGGCCTCCTTATCCTCCGGGACATACTGCCAGAAGGTATAAGCGCTGAAATCGCCCTCGTTGGCTTCCTTCAAAAACTCCTCGGCGGTGCACAGACCGGCGGATTCCATCTTTTGGGCGATGGCAATGGCCGTGGTGCCCTCCGGGATGGTCACCCGCACCGTTTCTGCCTTGGCGTACTGGGAAAGGGTGGCAATGATCGCGTCGTAGGAAATCGCACTGGTCTGCAAGACAAAATCGCCGTACTGCAGCTTTGCGGCAGCGCCCTTTTGTCCCACATACCAGCGAAACAGGTAGGCAGAGCGGATGACGCCCGCCTCCTTCAGCTTGTTGGCGATCGCCGCTACGCCGCTGCCCTGCGGGATGCTTACGGTCACCTCTGTGCTGCCGGGTGCACCATTGCCGTGGATCTCATTGTAGGCAAAGTGCACCGCTGCACCTACTGCCAGAAGGAGCAGCAGAAGCACCACCAGCAGAATTTTGCCTGCGCCGCCCTTTTTGCGGGCTGCGTGTGTATCGTTGTGTGCCATACGCACCTTCCTTTTTTCAGTTTTCCAGCATCAGACGCAGATAGCTTTCGCTTACGTCAAAAGGCTCTGCGTCAAAGCGGATCATGCCGTATTCCTGCCGGGTGCCCTCGCCCAGAAACAGCGGCTGGGCAGCGCCTACCGTGATGACCGCCTTTTCCACGATGACTTCCTTCTCGCGGGCGGCTTCCATCAGGATCTCGGCGGCGCGGTCGCTGTCGGCCGTCATCTCCACAAAATACAGGGTATCCTCCTTGCGGAAGTAGATGCCGTAGCCATGTTCGTTGGACACGATGGTAGCGCCCCGGGCGTACAGCTCCTGCAGCACCACCGCCATGCGCTCCGGGCTCAGCTGCACGGTATCCTTCCAGAACTGTTCCCGCAGCTCGCACAGCTTTTTGGCCGTCACCGTGTCAAATTCCGCCTGGCTCCACAGGTTGCGGCTCACCTCACGAGGCAGGCAACGCAGGGCAAAAGCCTTTGCAAAGCCTTTATCCTGCAGCAGAGCGGCCTGTGCTGCATCTGCCGGGACTGTCACGGTAAAGCCTGCGCCCCGCAGCTTTTGGTGGGCGCACAGGGTATCCAGCAGACCCGCCAGCAGCAGACTGCCCTCGCCGCACAGGCACAGGTAATTGCCCGTGCGCCCCTGCAGGGTGACCGGCACAGCCAGCGCAGCCGCCACGATGGCGTCGTTTTCGTCGGCCACATAAATGTTCTGCACACCGGCAAAGCGTTCCAGTACCATTTTTGCAAAATCTTCGGTATCATGATGCTGGCTCTGCCACAAAGCCAGCACTGCCGCCTCGTCAGACGGCTGCATCAGACGATACATCGTTCAGGATGCCCCCTCTTATCATATTTTATCGTTCAGCCCAGTGTTTTCCGGGCAAGCTGTTGCACCTCTTGCTGGATCTCTTCAATGCTGCGCATGGCGTCCCCGCTGGTGCAGTGCACGGTATCCCAGCCAAGATGCCGGGCACAGAACTCGGCAGCAGCGCGGCTGCGCGCCAGATAGGCGGTATCCTTCTCGTGCACGTCCTTTTTGCTTTCGTCGCCGTGGTAGCGCTGGGTCATCAGCCGCTGGCTGACCGCCGGGTCTACCTGTAAATAGATGACCCTGTCCGGTGCGGGAAGTCCCAGCAGACGGAACTCGTAATCAAACAGCCAGTGCAGATATTCCTCCCACTGCTCCTGCGGAAGCTTCGAGCACTGGTGCACCGCGTTGGAGGTGGTATACCGATCAGCGATGATCACACCGCCCTGCTCATAAAAGCTGCCCCAGCTGGTTTTATAGCTGGCATAGCGGTCCACCGCGTAAAAGCTGGAAGCCGCATAGGCGTTTACATCGTCCGGGTGCTGGCCGAACTGCCCGGCCAGATACATCTTGACCAGTGCGCTGGAATCACTGGCATAGTCCGGGAAGGTGATCTTTTGTACCGGCACACCCTGCGCGGCGAGATGCTCTGCCAGCAGCTTTGCCTGTGTGGCCTTGCCGCTTCCGTCCAGCCCTTCCAGCACAATCAGTTTGCCCTTGCTCATACGGCGGCACCTTCTTTAATGGCGGCATATTTTGCGCGCACCTCGGCGGTCTTGCCGCAGCACATCTTGCCCTCCGGGCAGGGGCCGCACAGGCAGACGGGGCCGGCCTTGGCAAAGATATGGGGTGCCACCGGGTACACCAGCGTGAACATCTTTTCAGCCAGTTCCCGGATCTCCCACTGGGCGCGGTTGCAGCAGCGCAGCTGGAAGAAGTTCATCAGGCTGCGGGCATTCATGGTGACCACCATTTTGGTCTCGCAGGCGTTGGGCAACACAAAGCGGGCGTCCTCGTTGGCCTGTTTAGAAGCCTTGGCGCGTGCCTGCTTTTCCGGCATTCCCTCGGCCATCAGGCGGGCGGTGTGCCCCTCCTCCAGCTTGTGGGCAAGGTCGAGATAACGCTGGGCATCCTCCTCCATGCTGGCAAGGAAAGCCGCCTTTGCTTCCGGGATAGCCTCGATCTCCGGGGGCGTCACATAGCGGAAATCATCCAGACGCACATAGCGCTGGCTCTGCACGCTGAAGGATGCGATGCGGTGCCGGGTGATCTGGGCAAGCAGAGTGCGGCTGACCCCCTCGATGCCAAAGGTAAAGCTGGCGTGCTCGATGGGACTGGCATGGCCAAGGTCGCTGAGCATGGTCAGGAATTTTGCAGTTTTTTCCTCGTCCAGACCGTCCAGAAGGTCGGTGATGTGGGCGTCGGAGTAGCAAAGCTTTGCGGCAGCCGCCACCACCTTTTCCGGTTCCGGGGTGTGGGCGATCAAACGAACAGTCATCATAGGGTCATTCTTCCTCCGTAATCTTGGTCAGGGGCGCAAAATTGGCCATCGTTTTCTTGATGCCAACTTTTTCAAAGTTGATCTCTACGATCTGATCCCCGGCAGCGGGCTTTACTTTCAGCACCGTGCCGCGGCCAAATACTTTGTGCTCCACGATGTCGCCCGGCTCATAGTGCTTTGAACCGGAAGCTGCCGGTTTTACGGCAGAATTCACTGTAAAGATTGTTTGCTTTACAGTGTTTTTCGTCGCATTTCCGCCGGAATATGCGGAGCCAAATCCGCTGCTTCTTGTGGTCGGCTGGGTGGAGCTGTTGCCATAGTGGCTGCAAAAGCCGGTGGAAGATGTGCTTTTTCCGCCGTAAGAGGAGCCGAAACCACGGCTTTCACCGGCGTTATATTCCCGGTTCAGGTAGCCGCTGCGGTTGCCCGAACTGTAACCCGAGCCATAACCGCCGCCGTAGCTGCTGCGGCTGTAACCGGAGGGGCCGGAGTAACCGGATGCTCCACCGGGCACAGTATCACTGTACTCAGAGCCCCAGCCGCCCATGCGGGAACGCTGTTCCAGTACAGGGCTGCGGGTCTCCTCGATATACTCCGGTTCGATCTCCCGCAGAAAGCGGCTGGGCTCGTTGCGCTGGGTGCGGCCGTACAACATCCGGGTGACGCTGTTGGAGATGTACAGTTCCTTTTTGGCA
>ADJS01017313.1_pt1 | contig 10828 bp, 10 predicted proteins | sample 268128 | NCBI WGS metagenome assembly ADJS01 (sample SAMN00007486, study PRJNA43253) | human gut metagenome | isolation source: feces sample TS28 | reverse complement strand
TCTCCTTTCTTCTCCAAACTTGCACACAGAGACACCATCTTCTGCATAAATCACGCAACAAAAAGAAGCCCCTTTGCGTTGATCCACGCCTGCGGCATCTTCTGCAACCTGCTTTTCACCTGACTTGTCGTGCTATTGGGATTCCATAGGACAGGAACAATAGAAACTCTATCGCCATGAAGAAGAAAGAACTGAACAGAAAAAAGGCTCAGAACGAAACGGATCTGCTGCGTCTCTGTGCTTTTTCTGCTTCCCATCCTATGCAGCGACTTCGCCCGTGAGCATCGCAGCTATCCATTTCATTCACCTGCCTTTGTCTTTGAATTTCTAAACACTATAAATTATTATAAACATCAAATTTTGAAAAAGCAATGGCATTTTGCCACTTTTATTCCTGACAATAGAATGCTCGCAGAGCGTGCATTCTATTGTTGCATCCCTTTTTTCAGGCCTCTGTCACCTCATAGTCCATGCACACGCGGCATTTCACGTTCAGGCGCACCTTGCCGTCCGCAACCGCCACATGGGCCGGATGTACGGAATAACCTTTCAGGGAAGCTGCATCTGCAAAGCAGGAATCCAGCATCAGATCCGCATTGGAAGAAGGAAGCCCTTCTGTATGTACCTGAATGGAAAGCAGACCGGGAATCTGCCCTGCAAGCCCTTCCAGACCAGCTTTAATACCCGCCTTGATTTCCGTTTTTTCTTCTTCTGTAAAAGAATCCTTTAACTGCCATAAAATCACATGCTTTACCATTTTTCTCCTCATTTCTGCGCACGCTTTTTGCGCATGCCGAGTTTGTGTCAAGTGCGCGCAGACACAAATCTCGCGATTGAAAAATTTTATTTTTCAATCTTTCTCCTTTGTGTTTCTTTTCAAACAATTCCATTTTCATAGAATTATACCCGTTTTTTCTTTTTCTGTACACAATCTGATAAAGGATTTCGTATATTTTTCTTCTCCCGTTTCATACTAATCCGGAAACAAAACGCTGTGTGTCGAACGCTCTGCAATTTGAGGCCATTTGGCGTACAGCGTTTCAGAAAAAAGAAAAGGAAGATGCTTATGTCAGATATGTTCTGTTTTCAGTGTCAGCAGACTGCCGGAAATACCGGCTGCATCAAAACGGGCGTCTGCGGCAAGCAGCCGTCCACAGCGCTTTTGCAGGATCTGCTCGTCGAAGAACTGATCCGCCTTTCGCATGCCGCCATGGAGGCAGGGGTGCAGACAGATTCCTGCACCGCCCTTTTGGCCGATGGTCTTTTTACCACCCTTACCAATGTCAACTTCGATGACGCTTCCATCAAGCGCTTTACCGACCGCGTCCGGGCAATGCGCAGGCGCCTTGACAGCCCCGGATCGGAGAGAAAGGAACGCTTCATCGCCCCTCTCTGGGAGGGCGACACCGACACCGTTTCCCTGCGCTCCACGCTTCTGTTCGGCTTAAAGGGCATGGCTGCCTACGCGCATCACGCAGCTCGTCTCGGCTTTCATGACCCGGAGGTGGACGGCTGGTTTTACCGCGGGCTCACCGAGCTGACCAAAACGCATTCCGCCGAAGAATGGCTTTCCCTGATTATGGAGTTCGGCAGGGTCAACTATCGCTGCATGGAGCTTTTGGATACCGCCAACACGACCGCGTTCGGCAATCCCGTTCCGACACGAGTGCACACGGACATCAAAAAAGGTCCCTTCATCGTTGTTTCCGGGCACGATCTGGAAGACCTGCACCAGCTTCTCGAACAGACGAAAGGAACCGGCATCAATGTTTATACCCATAGCGAAATGCTTCCTGCCCACGGCTATCCCGGTCTGAACCAATATCCGCACCTTGCAGGAAACTTCGGCACCGCCTGGCAGAGCCAACAGCAGGAATTCCAGGACATCCCCGCCCCGGTGCTGTTTACGACCAACTGCCTGATGCCGCAGCGTCCCAGCTATCAGGATCGGATTTATACGACCTCCGTCGTTGGTTATGAGGGACTGACTCATATTGAAGCTGACGAACACGGGCATAAGGATTTTTCCCCGGTCATCCGTCATGCCCTGCGCCTTGGCGGCTATGAACGCGACCAGAGCATGAGCGGCATCAACGGCGGGCACATGCTGACGACCGGCTTTGCTCACGCTGCCGTCCTCTCCTGCGCCCCGCAGCTTGTCGAAGCAATCAAAACCGGCGCGATCCGACACATTTTCCTCGTCGGCGGCTGCGACGGCGCACATCCCGGCAGAAATTACTACACGGAATTTGTCAAACAAGCACCGATGGATTCCATCGTCCTGACCCTTGCCTGCGGCAAATACCGCTTCAACGACCTCGACCTCGGAGAAATCAACGGCATCCCGCGCATTCTCGACATGGGGCAGTGCAACGATGCCTACAGTGCGATCTACGTTGCGCAGGCCCTCGCCGAAATCTTTGGCTGCGGCATCAACGAACTGCCTCTGACACTCGTGCTTTCCTGGTATGAACAGAAGGCGGTCTGCATCCTGCTCACCCTGCTTGCCCTTGGTGTCAAAAATATATACCTCGGTCCGACCCTGCCCGCCTTTTTGTCCGAATCTGTCGTGCAGCTTCTCGTCCACCGCTACTCACTGACGCCAATCACCGCTGCGCCACAGGATCTCGACGCGATCCTCGGGCGGGGATAATGTACGCTACAGTGGTCTCCCGTCCGGAGGGCTTTTGTATCACAGGACACACGTTTCTGTGATAAACAATAGAATGCACGCTCTGCGAGCATTCTATTGTCATGAAAAAAACGTGCAGCCTTTCTCCTATCCGGAGACAAGCTGCACGCTGTTTTTCAGGCTTTCTTTCCCTTTTCTTTTGCAAACTGCATGCCCAGCACCAGCGCCAGTCCGATGATGCCGGCAATCCAATGAAAGCTGGAGAAAGTCAGCGGAGCCTGCGCTTCTTCCAGCGTTGTCGGTCCCATCACGATTGCATAGAAGGAGCCCACCATCATGCCGACGATGCAGTACAGCGTCTGGGGGCGGAAGCGCTCCAGGCAAACCTTGATAATCTTTACAACACTACATGCGCCTGCTACGATACCAAGTCCAAAGAAGATCAGGTTCGGTACATAGGAAAGCTGCAGCCCCAGCGCTGCGCGGATCGCAGAAATCACCGGAATGTATACACCGAAGATCAAAAGCAGGGTGGAACCGGAAATACCGGGTAAAAACATCGCAGAAATCGCAATCATTCCGATAAAGAACAGTTTAATCGCATTTCCGAGCTGGAAGTGGCTCAGATCCATCGAAGAGGTTCCGGCTCTGCCGTTTAACCAGGTGATCCCGGCCACCAACACAATACCCAGGATCAGGAATAAAATGCCCTTGCCAAACTGCTTGAAGCCATCCCTTTCTTCCCGGATGATCAGCGGAATCGCGCCCGCAATAAATCCGATAAACAGAGAGCTTACCACATAAATATGACTTTCGAACAGCGCTGACAGGATGACAACCGCCAGCCCCATGCCGATGATCCATCCGATACCCAGCTTGATCAGATAGGCGATTGCTTTTTTCTTATCTTCCATCTTGCCAAAGGCAAGGTCATGGACCGAACCGATAAACTGGTCATAAAACCCCATAATAAAGGCCACCGTACCGCCGGATACACCGGGAACGCTGTCCGCCAGCGCCATACAAAAGCCTCCAATTGCTTCTTTAATCATGAATATCCTCCTAAAATTTTCGTTTTCCAATTACATCTTTCCCAGAATACCTTAACTACTGGCTCCTGTCAACCGCTGGCAGCTCTGCGCAGATATTCTTTACGCAATCTTTACGCAGCTTCCCAAAGCACAATAAAATACTGTATCATCAGCATACAGGAACGGACTGCAACTTGCTGCGTCACTGTTTTCTAGGGAAACAGCTTTTTCATCAGCTCTGTCTGGGATGCCATTGCATTTTTCTGAAAAATTCGATTCGATGGATTTCTGTACTGCGGTCAGAAAAGGCAGGGAACAAAAAGCCCCACTCCGGTTCACCAGGCTCGTATTCGCCCTCCAGCGGACTGATCGTGCACACTAAAAAATCGTACACCTCTTCAGACTCCCACAGACTTTCCTTGTCGGACGCTTTGAGCGGGACGTCATAGGTTCCGTGAAACAAAAAGACCGCGTAATCTTTTCCAACGCTCTGATAATGCTCACCGACCAGTTCATAAAACGTTTCGTTCAGAGCGTCATTTTTGAGCCTCGCCTCCCGCATCGCCATCAGCAGCTGCCACAGGCTTCCGGGCCTTTCCTGTGTCGGTGAAAATTCGTATTCTTTTAGCTGTTCATTTGTCTTCGAAAAAGGAACCGCCTTTGCAAGCGCGAGGTTCTTCGCCTTTTCTTCCCCGGAAAGCTTCAGAAAATGTATGTTAAAGCTTCCGTCCAGAAAGCCGTCCTCATCCATATATCCGCCCGCGATCCGATCCATGCAGGTGCGGCTCGGTGTCATCCGTCTGGTCAGTTCCAGCATATCTTCCCTGTTGATCATTCTGAGTTCCCCATTCCTCAAAAAATTTCCGGTTGCTTCCAAAGTCTGTTTTGCCCAGCAATCCGTTCATCTGCTTCCTGTAAAAAGCCACGAGTGTACTTGTAACCCATAGTGTACCAGAATCTCTTTTTTCTGACAACTTTTCTTGCTTTTTAAATGGGCTTATTATATGATGAAACTATCTTGATACAGGTCTGTTTTCCTGTACTGACACGGATTCTATTGAACGGAGGCTTCCTTATGAAAATGCACAAACATTTCGGGCTTGTTTTAACAGCCTGTCTGGTTCTGTCCCTGCTCTTTACACCGGCTTTTCTGCTTCCTGCTCAGGCAGCTAATACGGTTACCGTACAGGGCAAGGTCATGTCCGGCACCACCGGCAGCCTTTTGCTGCTGGATACCCCTCAGGGCAAAATGGAGATTAAGATCGATAATGCCACTGACACCACTGCCGGTAAAATCCTGCTGCCCGATCAGGCAATTTCCGTCACCGTTACCGGCGGCAACGACGGCTATCTGCATGCAACTAAAATTTCCACCGGCAATCAGATCGGCAATGTCATTGTAGATACCAACAACACAGTTGACGTCACCGGAACCCTCAACAAAAATACAAAGGACAACGATCTGCATCTGGATACTCCTCAGGGTGAGATGATCATCCGGCTGGATCCTTCTACCGATATGGGCGGCTGTGCCTTTCTTGTTTTAAACGGCAAATACCGCATTACCTGCGGCCGCGGCTCTGACGCCTATCTCCACGCTGTAAAAATCGCGGACGCTTCTTCTGATGCCAATACCTCTGCATCGGTAAACGGCGATAACTCTGCTTATCCGTTCGTAAACGGCACAGTAGATTCCAAAAACGACCAACAGCCTGCTCTATCTCTCCACCACCGGAGGCACGATGCAGTTTGTAATTGACAACAATGCAAACACCTTAAAGGGTCTGATGATGACAAGCGGACGTTCCCTGACCGTTTATTATTACCACGGCAATGACGGTTATCTGCACGCCGTTACCACAGTCGGCGCAAGAAGCAGCTCCTCGGCTTCTGTCAACACCGCTTCCACGCTGACCGCCACCGGCACTGTAAACGGGAACTCAACTGAAAATATGCTTTTCCTCGATACACCTCAGGGACAGATGGAAATCAAGCTCGATTCCGTCAACGCAATCAACGGCTGCAGGGTTCTGGTCACCAACCAGCGCATTTCCGTTACCTGTGCGTCTGGCTCCGACGCCTATCTGCACGCGGTTACGATCACTGCAAAACAATAGAATGCACGCTCTGCGAGCATTCTATTGTCATGAATAATAGATGTATTCTCTGCGAACCTTCTATTGTCAAACATAAACCGGCTGTACAATTCCGGGACACGCTATTTACAGCCTGTCCCGGTTTTCTTTTTATTGTACACAAAAATCCGTTTATGTGCGTCCAGAATGCTGTTTCTCTGCATCCTGCTTTCGTTTCCATGACCGCATTGCGACATTATTTTTATACATCCTAAGGAGGTTTTTCATGGACATAGAATTTTACAACAAACTGAATCAGGCTCTACATGGAGATGCGGGAAAAATTGACCGGGTTATGCGTTTCCGCTATCTCAACGAGTTCGTCAAACCCGGACAGATCCTGTTTGCAGGCTCCAGCCTGATGGAACAGTTTCCCATCCAGGAATTTGTCGCGGATTTCGACCTTCCGCTGACCATCTATAACCGCGGTGTCGGCGGCTTTACCACATCGGAAATGCTCGCCTGCATGCAGGACTGCGTTTATGCGCTCCGTCCCGCCTACATTTTTATCAATATCGGAACCAACGACTTAAACGATCCCGCCTGCACGCCAGACGTTCTGCACAACCGCTACCGCACCATCTTTCCGGCATCCGCGAACATCTTCCACAGGCAAAGCTGTTTCTGCTCGCCTATTATCCGGTCAATCCGGACGTTGCCGATGCAGGCATGAAAGAAGTGTTAAAAGTCCGCAACAATGACTGTATCTGTCGCGCCAACGAGATGGTAAAAGAGCTCGCCGCCGAGGTCGGTGCAGCCTACATAGACGCCAACGATGACATCAAGGATGAAAAGGGACAGTTGAAAGCAGAATATACTGTAGAGGGGATGCACATGTACGCAAACGGCTACAAAGCGGTGCTCGACCGACTGCTCCCGCACCTTTTAACGTTAAAGTAACAAAAATATACCGCAGAATGGAGACTTCAACCAATGTACACAAATACAACACAATATTTACGTTCTCTCGCCTCCGATCTTGTCCATGGCTGCCGCCGCACAGCTGCAGACGGCACTGTGATTTATACCCCGGACGGAACCGCCAGCTATGACGGGCTGTGGCTCCGCGATTTTTCCTATATGGTGGAATACGCAGGCTTCGCCATTCCGGATCAGGATATTGTAAACTGCATCCGCTATGCAGTCCGTCACCGCCGCGCCGACGGATGGATGCCAGACCGCGTAACGACAGACGGTCTGGCTGTTTACGCCGCCGGAATCGCTGCAGCTCCCGTCGGAGAGGCGAATCTCGACAATACGCCGTTTTTGATTTTCACCGTGGACAGCCTTTCCAGAAGAATGGATACGGACGCTTTTCTGCCTCTGTTTACCGAATGGGAGGCCGTTCTCGAGCAGGGACTGTTCCTGCTGCCCATCGACGAAAACGGTCTGGTCTACAACGACGTTCAGAAACCCCATTCTCCTTACGGCTTCACCGATACCATCGGCAAAACCGGCACGCTTTACATGGAATCCCTGCTCTATTGGCGCGCCTGCCGCATGATGGAACACATGTGCAAAACCTACGGTGTCGGAAATCCGGACCACTTCGCAGAAGCTGCCGAGGCAGTCGAGCGCTCCCTTTCCCTGCTGTTTGATCCTGCTGCCGGCGCTTTTTATGCTGCAACAAAAGACTGCCATCAGTACGACATCTGGGGCATGGCGTACATGCTTTACATTGGCTTTCCCTGCTCTGCGGACGAAAAACAGGCGGTTCTCTCTTTTCTGGAAAAAAATTATGATGCCTGCGTCTACCGCGGTCAGGTTCGCCACCTCTTAAAAGGACAATACTGGGAGCGCCTGCTGATCGATGTCGAACCTGAGACCTACCAGAACGGTGCTTACTGGGCAACTGCCTCCGGCTGGATGATCTGGTGTCTTGCACAGCAAAATCCCGCTCTCGCCGTCCGCGCCTTAGAAGACGTGGTTTCCTGTTTCAAAACCGACGGCTCCTTCGAGTGCATAAACGAGGGCTATGAAAAGCTGCCTCTTTTCGTCGTCAGCGCAACCAACGTCTGCGGAGGATTCGAACGCACGATTTCGGATTTCCCTGAATTTGGTGCCGGAAAGATTGACTAAGCCTGCAGCACCAGCCTTTCAAAAACCAGACCATCCTGCAAAACGTTTTTTATCCTATAGAAGCCGGATTTTCTTTGCGATAAAAAAGCTGTCCTGTGATCCGTTTTTCATCACAGGACAGCTTTTCTTTTTTTATTCATGACAATAGAATGCTCGCAGAGCATGCATTCTATTGTTGTGCCTCACAAGATTGCCAGGGACAAACGCGGCGTTTCAAATAAATATTCGAAAACATAACAGCATGCTCCCAATGCATAGTCATCCTCTAAAAGCTGTGCCTCTCTCAGCTCCAGCCTCGTTTCCATCTCGTTGATGTGATATTTTTTTATGGTTTCTTCCATGATATTCCAATATGTTGTCCCCTTTAACGGCTCACAGCTTGCAATCAGCACCATTTTGGGTTCCAGTATCTTGATCAGGTTCGAAATCGTGATCCCGAGATAAAAAGCAGCATCCTTTAAAATTTTCTGGCTGACTGCATCCCCATTTCGGGACAGCTTCATAAAATCCCGCATTGTATAATACGACTCGTTTTCACTATTTGTCAGTTCCTGATACCTGCGATTCAATGCCAGTTCTCCTGCATAGGCATCCAGACACCCGCGATTGCCGCAGACACACATCGGACCTTCTGCATTCAATACAGTATGCCCGATATAACCGGCATTGCCCTGTACCCCATCCATCAGTTTATTCTGATACATGTATGCACTGCCTATGCCGGAACGGATTCCAATATAAACAAAATCCGAATTGTCCTCCCGCATATACTTCTTCTTTTCTACAAGCGCCAGTAAATGCACGTCATTATTTACATAAACCGGAAGATGAAATTTTTCCTGCAGAATCCGCTGCAATTCAACATGCTCCCAGCCCCGGATTCTCGTGATGTGCAGGGATCTGCCTTCTGTCTTTCGAATCGTTCCGCAAATCCCGACACCGATCCCGACGATCCTGGACCGTACAGAGGAAAATTCTTCCAGCAGATGCTCAAGCTCCCTGAGCATCCGCGCCAAAACCTCTTCCGCCTGCGTATCTATCTTAAACAGGATTTTCCGTCTGCCCACAATTTCCCGTTTAGCATTTGCAAGCGCGATCCGGATTGTCGGAAATTCAAAATCAATTCCAATCGCATACGCAGAATCTCCATTTATACACAGCAACTGCGGAGGCCGTCCTCCTGTCGATTCCCGAAAACCGCCGTTTACTACAATTCCTTCTTCTTTAAAAGAATTGATGATCTCCAGGATCGTAGGACGACTCAGCAGTGTCTTTTCCGCAATTTTTTCCAGCGTAACAGGCTCAAAGGCCTGTATGCACTGCATTACCAGATATTTGTTCGCTTCTTTGATCACTTTCGTTGTATTTTTTTTCATTCGCTGGTTGGTCCCCCCGTTTTTGTCACTCTTAAACCAGTATTATTGTAACATTATTTTTTCCGCACTTCCACAACTATATCAGCAAACCAAACGAAAAATATTCTAAATTCGTTCATATTTTCTGGACAATGCAGTATCTCAAATTTGGGGGAACCACATGACATTTTATTTCTGTTTCAATATTCAGTGCTTTGCAGGATAGCGCATCGGCACGAGTCTGGCTTTCATCAGCGCAAATACGATACTCGGAACCAAAACAAGCTGAATCACCAGACCGGGCAGGCAGGTTACAAAATATCCGGTTGCCCATGCTGCCAGGGAATAGCTTCCCGGCGAAAAGATCAGCGCTCTAAACAGACCGGCGATCACACGACCGATCACCAAACCGCCTACAAGGCTGATGTACAGATCCACATAAATTTTTCCGGTGCGCACAAATTTCATAAACAGACCGCAGAGCAGACCATACGCGCCAAGCTCCACCATCATACAAGGCAGATAACCCATCGCAGGCATACCGGTCAGCAGGCTGGNTAACAGCGGACCAGCCAGACCGCACAGCAGACCATAGGGCCAGCCCACCAGCAGACCGCACAGCAGTACCGGAATATGCATCGGGCAAAAAATCGCCCCTGCATTCTGAATGGAATGGAACGCCATCGGCAGCACCACACACAGCGCAATACATACAGCCGTAATCATTGCGCGTTTTACCTGAGACATTTGAGACATAACATTTCTCCTCCTTGAAAAAAATATCTATTACACGCTGCGCAGTCCCTCACTTTTTTCAGACCGCGCTGCGGTAATTTTTCATTTCGATTTCATCCCTCTGATTTACATTTCATCATAGGATTTTTCATGCATTATTCTCTATTTTTGCAAGAATACCTGCATAATCAAAAAAATCGCACTCGCGGCAATCGCCACATTCCCGTTGCGGTTTGGCAGTGATTTTTTCTTCTTTGTTCGCCGCCCCGGCCCGCGATAACCTCTCGCCTCCATCGCACACGCCAGTTCATCCGCCCGACGAAACGCTGCCAGAAACACAGGAATGACCAACGGCAGAAAGCTCGCCGCACGCTCTGTCAGCTTTTTGCTTTCAAACCGAGCCCCTCGTGCAGTCTGCGCCATCCGGATTGTCTCCGCTTCCTCTCCCAGCACCGGAATAAACTGCATTGCAACCCCCAGAATCATCGCAATTTCTTCCGTCGGAACACCGACCTTCGAAAGCGGTGAAAGCAGCTCCTCCAGCCCATGCGTGATTTCCATCGGCTCTGTCGTGATCGTCAGCACCATGCAGAAAACTAAAATCAATACCAGGTGAACGACCACCATCGCCCCCTGCCGGATTCCCTCCCGGCTCAGCCGGAAAATCCACCAGCTCCAGATGCAATGCTCCCCGCTGTAAAAAAACGCATTCATCAAAAAGATCACTGCTAAAAACCGACACATCCCTTTTTGTCGTTTTATCTGCTCCCGCAGGGATATCCCTGCCAAATACGATACCGTCAGCGCCGCTGCCGCCGCGGCGATACAGCCAATCAGCCCTTTGGACACGATCACCGCTGC
>ADJS01018469.1_pt1 | contig 10841 bp, 9 predicted proteins | sample 268128 | NCBI WGS metagenome assembly ADJS01 (sample SAMN00007486, study PRJNA43253) | human gut metagenome | isolation source: feces sample TS28 | reverse complement strand
AAAAATCCACAGCAGTAAAATGATAAAAATCAGATTCTAAATAATTGCAGCAAAAATATTCGCGCATCAAATATCTTAAAAACTCCAAACAGAACCGAAAATCAAATAGAGAATAGATAGAGGAAAAATGGTATGACAAGAGAAAAGTATGAGTCATTGCCTTTGAGCACGCTGAAAGCGCTGGCAAAATCCAGAAACATGAAGGGGATTTCCACCCTGCGGAAAGAAGCGCTGATTGAGCGGATGCTGGAAGAAGATCAGAAAGAAAACCAGAAAAACATGGAAGAGCCGGCGGTTCTAAAAGAGGAAAAAAAGACGGAAACTGTACAGGATCAGAATCAGGAACCGCAGGAAAAGCGGGAGGACGGTATGGAGCGCCAGAATCGGGAAACCTCGGAAAACGGCACCGCGCGCCCGTACCAGAGACCGCGGTATGTCCGCCGGGAAGAGCGCAGTGAAAACGGAGAGCGCCAGGAGTACCGTCCAAGAGCGCCGCGTTTCAATGAGCGTAGATTTCAGGAACCACGGAATTATAATCAGAATAACCGTGAGGAAGAGCAAAGACAGGAGCCGCGTCAGGAAGCAGGGCAGGAAATGAGACAGGAGCCGCTGCGTCAGGAAGCAAGACCAGAGACGAGACAGGAACCGCGTCAGGAAACCAGCACGCTCGACAGCGGCCAGGAGGCCTGCGGCATCCTCGAGGTCATGCCGGACGGATTTGGATTTATCCGCTCCGACAACTATATGCCGGGCGACAGCGATGTCTACGTTTCCCCGTCCCAAATCCGCCGTTTCGGACTGAAAACGGGAGATATCATCCGCGGAAACACGAGAGTAAAGTCCGCAACCGAAAAATTCAGCGCCCTTTTATACTTAAAGAGTGTCAACAATCTGCCGCTCGACCAGATCATGCGCCGCGGCAATTTCGAAGATATGACACCGGTCTTCCCGGATGAGCGGCTGCGCCTTGAGCGCCCGGGCGGAAGCCTGGCGATGCGGATCGTGGATCTTGTAAGTCCGATCGGAAAAGGCCAGCGAGGCATGATCGTCTCCCCGCCGAAAGCCGGAAAAACGACGCTTTTGAAGGATGCGGCAAAATCCATCCTGCGGAACAATCCGGAGATGTATCTGATCATCCTTCTGATCGACGAGCGTCCGGAGGAGGTCACCGACATTAAAGAAGCGATTCAGGGATCGAATGTGGAAGTCATCTATTCCACCTTCGATGAGCAGCCGGAGCACCACAAACGCGTGTCCGAGATGGTCATTGAGCGCGCGAAACGTCTTGTGGAGAGTAAAAAAGACGTTACGATCTTCATCGACAGCATCACACGTCTCGCCAGAGCTTACAACCTGACCGTTCCGCCGAGCGGCCGTACCCTTTCCGGCGGTCTCGATCCGGCAGCACTCTACATGCCGAAACGGTTCTTCGGCGCGGCCAGAAACATGCGCGAGGGCGGAAGCCTGACGATTCTTGCAACGGCGCTTGTGGACACCGGAAGCAAGATGGACGATGTCGTTTACGAGGAATTCAAAGGCACCGGAAACATGGAACTCGTGCTCGACCGGAAACTGCAGGAACGCCGCGTCTTCCCGGCCATCGACATAGCCAAATCGGGAACAAGAAGAGAAGATCTGCTTCTGACACCGGATGAGCAGGAGGCCGTTTACAATATGCGGAAGGCATTAAACGGCATGAAATCCGAGGAAGCCGTGGAAAATATTCTGAACATGTTTGCCCGCACCAGAAACAACGGCGAACTGATTCAAATTTTAAAGAAACAAAAAATAGTATAAGGCTTGCAATTTTCAAAATTGTGTGATACAATGAGAAAGCTGTGCAAGGTTGATGAGATTTTGTCAGCCTGAAATACGAAATCATCAGAGTAAATCTGAGAAGATAACAATATTAAGAAGAGGTGAATAAAATGAGAGAAGGAATCCATCCAGAATACCATCAGGCAACTGTTACCTGCAACTGCGGAAATACTTTCGTAACAGGTTCTACCAAGAAAGAGATCCACGTTGAGATCTGTTCTAAATGCCATCCGTTCTACACTGGCCAGCAGAAAGCTGCTGCAGCTCGTGGACGTATCGAGAAGTTCAACAAGAAATACGGCATGAAATAAGAATTGAATCAAGCAAGATGAAAAACGGGCTGAGGTTGGAAGATCTCAGCCCGTTCTTGCGTTACGGATGCAGAAAATCCCCTTTGAGGAGGTAAACGTAAATTATGAAATCATCCAATATTGGCGGCCAGGCCGTGATGGAAGGCGTCATGATGATGAACAAGGACCGCTATTCCGTCGCAGTACGCCGGCCGGACGGGGAGATTGAGGTTAAAGTAGAGCAGCACAAGCCGCTGACAAAGCACAAGGGGCTTTTAAAAGTTCCGATTCTGCGCGGTGTCTTCAGCTTTGCCGATTCGATGATCGTCGGCATGAGTTCCCTTATGTACTCCGCTTCGTTCTATGAGGACGAGGAGGAGGAAAAGAAAAAGCCGGCGACGAAAGAGGAAGAGGAGCAGCAGAAAGCGAAAAAAGAAAAGACAGACAGCTGATGATGTACGGAACCGTCACATTTTCCGTTGTCATCGCCGTCGCTCTCTTTCTGATGGTGCCGTACTTCCTGTCCGAACTGCTGCACAAAGCGGGAGCCGGAACGACACTGACCGCGGTGGCAGAGGCCTTTGTGCGTGTGGCACTGTTCCTCGGCTATCTGGCAGCCATTTCCCGTATGGAAGACATTCAGCGCGTGTTCATGTACCACGGCGCCGAGCATAAATGCATCAACTGCGTCGAGCACGGTCTGGAACTGAACGTGGAAAACGTCTTAAAGAGTTCCCGGGAGCACAAGCGCTGCGGAACGAGCTTTCTTATGTACGTCATCGTCATCAGTATCATCTTTTTCATGTTCATCCGGGTCGATTCCCCGGTGCTGAAAATTGTGATCCGCCTGCTTCTCATTCCGGTGATCGCGGGCGTTTCGTATGAATTTATCCGCCTGGCGGGAAAAAGTGACAATAAACTGGTCAACCTGATCAGTAAACCGGGCCTGATGCTGCAGCACCTGACGACGCGCGAGCCGGATGCCGAGATGGCAGAGGTTGCGATCGCCGCTGTGGAGGCTGTGTTTGACTGGAGAGCGTACCTGAACGAAAACTTTGGTTATACGTACCCGGCCAAAACCGAAAAGAAAGAACATGAGGAGCCGTGACCGATGAGTGTGCACGATAGAAAAAACTTGAAATCTGCACTGGAATCCGCTATTCTGTACTTACAAAAGCAGGGGGTGGAGGAAGCCCGGCAGGACGCATGGCTTTTACTGGAACATGTCTGCGGGATCAGCCACAGCACCTACTTTGTACACAGTGAAGATGAAATGCCAAAAGAACAGCAGGAGCAGTACGAAGCGCTGGTCAGAAAGCGCGGCGAACACATTCCGCTGCAGCAGCTGACCGGAGAGGCGTGGTTCTACGGAATCCCGTTTTTTGTGAATGAGCATGTACTGATTCCGCGGCAGGACACCGAGATTCTTGTGGAGGAAGCGCTCCGCGGCCTTCCAAAAGATGCACGGATTCTCGATCTCTGCACCGGTTCGGGATGCATCCTCATATCGCTTCTTGTGACGAGAGAGGACTGCACGGGAATCGGCGCGGATCTCTCCGAGAAAGCCTTACAGGTTGCGGAAAAGAACGGCGCACAGGCGGGCGGACGGGCATCGTTCGTAAAGAGCAACTTATTTGAAAACATCGAGGGAACCTTCGATGTGATCGCAAGCAATCCGCCGTATATCCGCACGGATGTGATTGAAACGCTGATGCCGGAGGTGCGCGACCATGAGCCGCGGATGGCACTCGACGGCAGTGCGGACGGTCTTGTCTTTTACCGGAAGATTACAGAGCAGGCAGGAAGCTATTTAAAAGAGGGCGGAAAGCTCTGTTTTGAAATTGGATACGATCAGGGAGATGAAGTGAGGGAGCTGATGGAAACCCACGGCTTTGCCGATGTACAGGTTCTGAAAGATCTGGCAGGCCTGGACCGCGTGGTGACCGGTATCTGGCACAAAGAACTCTGACAGAAATGAATTTTAATTTTGACACCATAATGACATCATAAACAGACGAAAACAGCAAAAAGGAGCAGTCATTTTATGTTTGATAAACTTGATGATATCCTCATGCGTCTCGAGGAGGTACTGAATCAGTTAAGCGAGCCGGACGTCGCTGCCGATGCGGCGAAGTTCCAGAAGCTGATGAAGGAGCAGGCAGAACTCCAGCCGATCGCAGACGCATATAAGGACTATAAAACACAGAAACAGACCATCGAAGAGAGCCTGATGCTTCTCGAGGAGGAATCCGACGAAGAGATGCGCGAAATGCTGAAAGAAGAGCTCTCCGATGCAAAAAAACGCGTAGAGGAGCTGGAGCAGGAGCTTAAAGTCCTGCTTCTGCCGAAAGACCCGAACGATGACAAGAACGTTATCGTAGAGTTCCGCGCAGGTGCCGGCGGAGACGAGGCGGCACTCTTTACCGCAGAAATCTGCCGTATGTACATCAAATACGCAGAGAGCCGCGGCTGGAAAACAGAGCTGACCAGCGCCGATGAAAACGGAATCGGCGGCTTTAAAGACGCAACACTTCTGATCAACGGAGCAGGCGCGTACTCCCGGATGAAGTACGAGAGCGGCACGCACCGCGTACAGCGTGTGCCGGAAACCGAGTCCGGCGGAAGAATCCATACCTCAACCATGACCGTAGCGATCATGCCGGAGGTGGACGACGTCGAAGTACAGATCGACCCGAAAGATTACAAATTCGATGTATTCCGTGCTTCCGGAAACGGCGGCCAGTGTGTCAATACGACCGACTCAGCAGTCCGTCTGACCCACTTCCCGAGCGGCATCGTCATTTCCTGCCAGGATGAGAAATCACAGTTAAAGAATAAGGACAAGGCACTGAAGATTCTGCGTGCCCGTCTGTACGACTTAGAGCAGCAGAAACAGCACGATGAGATGGCCGAGCTTCGAAAGAGCCAGGTCGGAACGGGAGACCGCTCCGAGAAGATCCGTACGTACAACTTCCCGCAGGGACGTGTGACGGATCACAGAATCAAACTGACCTTATACAAACTGGACGCCATCATGAACGGCGATCTGGATGAAATCATCGACAGTCTGATTGCAGCCGATCAGGCCGCAAAGCTGAGCAGCATGCAGGAAGAAGCATAATAATAAACGCTGCGAATCACGATTGGTCTACAGGATCGATTGTTGATAGAATAAACAAGAGAAAAAAGGGGAAAAGAGAAAGGGAAAACGCTATGAAGAAAACAGCACTTGTGATCATGGCAGCCGGAATCGGCAGCAGATTTGGAAAGGGAATCAACAGCTTGAGCCAGTAGGACCAAACGGGGAGATCATCATGGATTATTCCATCCACGATGCACTGGAAGCCGGCTTCAACAAAGTAGTCTTCATCATCCGCAAGGATCTGGAGAAAGATTTCAAGGAAGTCATCGGCAACCGCATCAGCAAAATCACAAAGGTGGAATATGCATTCCAGGAGCTCGATGATCTGCCGGCAGGCTTTGCAAAACCGGAAGGCCGTACCAAACCGTGGGGAACCGGCCAGGCCGTTCTTGCCTGCAAAGGTCTTGTAAAAGAGCCGTTTGCTGTTATCAATGCTGATGACTATTACGGAAAAGATCCGTTCGTAAAACTGCACGACTACCTCGTACAGGAGCATGATGTGGATGAAGTTATGCCGATCTCCATGGCAGGATTCGTGCTTGGAAACACCTTAAGTGACAACGGCGGTGTTACAAGAGGTGTCTGCGTCGTTGATGAAAACGGAAACCTGACCGGTGTCAACGAGACGAAAAACATCGTAAAGACCGCAGAGGGCGCAGGCGTTGAAAAAGAAGACGGAACGGTTGATCCGATCGACAAAAACGCCCTTGTTTCCATGAACATGTGGGGACTGCAGCCGGAGTTCATTGATCTTCTGGAGAAAGGCTTTGTTGAATTCCTTTCTGCACAGAAAGAGGGAGATGTAAAAGGCGAGTACCTCCTTCCGATCTACATCGACGAGCTGCTGCACGCAGGAAAAGCAGAAGTAAAAGTTCTTCCGACCGACGCAGAGTGGTTCGGCGTAACGTATCAGGAAGACAAAGCTTCCGTAACAGAAGCATTCCGCAAACTGATTGCGGACGGCGTATACAGCGAGAAGCTGTACGACTAATTACGATATTTTGTTATTTGAGTGAATAACCAGAAAAAGCGTGTTTGAATGATTGCAAAAAATTTCAGACACGCTTTCTGCCCGAAAGGGGAAAGGAGCATACCATGGGTAAATATTTTGGAACAGATGGATTTCGCGGAGAAGCAAACATTGATCTGACGGTTGAGCATGCATATAAAGTGGGAAGATTCCTCGGATGGTATTTCGGAAAAGACCACAAAGCACAGATCGTCATTGGAAAAGACACCAGACGCTCCAGCTACATGTTCGAATATTCGCTGGTAGCAGGACTGACCGCATCGGGAGCAGACGCTTATCTGCTGCACGTAACGACCACCCCGAGCGTTTCCTATGTTGTCCGTACCGAAAACTTTGACTGCGGAATTATGATCTCCGCCAGCCACAACCCGTTCTATGACAACGGAATCAAAGTCATCAACGGCCTGGGACAGAAACTGGAAGCCGACATCGAAGCGCAGATCGAAGCCTACATCGACGACGGAACACCGAAGATCCCGTTCGCAACGAGAGAAGACATCGGACGCACCGTGGATTTTGCAGCCGGAAGGAACCGCTACATTGGACACCTGATCTCGATTCCGACAAAATCCTTTAAAAACATGAGAGTCGGACTCGACTGCTCCAACGGAAGTGCCTCTTCCGTAGCCAAGAGCGTGTTTGATGCCATCGGCGCCAAGACATATGTGATCCACAACGAGCCGGACGGAACAAACATCAACTGCGGCTGTGGTTCCACCCACATCGAAGAGCTTCAGAAATATGTAAGAGAGAAACACCTCGATGTCGGATTTGCCTACGACGGAGACGCAGACCGCTGCATCGCTGTCGATGAGCTGGGAAATGTGGTAGACGGAGACCTGATCATGTACGTCTGCGGTAAATACTTAAAAGAAAAAGGCCAGTTAAACGGAGATACGATTGTGACCACGATCATGTCAAACCTCGGTCTTTACAAAGCGTGTGACCGCGCCGGTATCCGGTATGAGAAGACGGCAGTCGGCGACAAATACGTGTGCGAGAACATGATGGCAAACGGCTATTCTCTCGGCGGAGAGCAGTCCGGCCACATCATTTTCAGTAAGCACGCGACGACCGGTGACGGAATCCTGACCTCCCTGATGGTGATGGAAGTGCTGATAGATAAGAAACTCCCGCTCAGCACCCTGACAGCCGAGGTAGTGATTTACCCGCAGCTCTTAAAGAATGTCCGCGTGGCAAACAAAGCAGCTGCAAAGGCCAACCCGGCAGTACAGAAAGCAGTAGAAGACGTAGCAGAGGCCCTGGGCGATGACGGACGCATCCTCGTAAGAGAGAGCGGCACCGAGCCGGTGATCCGTGTCATGGTGGAAGCACCGGACGATGCAACGTGTGCAAAATACGTAGACCAGGTTGTTTCTGTGATGCATAAAGAAGGACTTGTGACAGAATGAAAAAAGACTGGTAATCTTTTTTCTGGCGGCGGCAATGGTGCTTGGCGGCTGTGAAAATAAAAATTCAAAGCTTTATAAAAAGGGCATCGAGGCGCTCGAACAGAAGGACTACGTAACGTCGATTGCGATGCTGGAGGGAGCCGTAAAGGCAGGCGACCGACTGGCGGAGAGCTACCGGTCGCTCGGCATCGCTTATCTGAAAAGCCAGGAGTATGACAAGGCAAAAGAGGCTTTCAAGAGCAGTCTTTCGAGCATGAAGCACAAAGACGCGGAGTTTTCGCGCGATGTCATGTATTACGAGGCGGAAACCTGCGTACAGGCCGGAGATCTGGATGGAGCCATTGAGATCTGCACCAATATTCAGGAAGAAAAGGCAGATGCCGATGCGCTGTTCCTTAGGGGACGCGCGTACTTCCTGCAGAAGAATTACGAGCAGGCGAAGGTGGATTTTGATGCGGCAGTGGAGACGAAGGAGAACTATCAGCTCTGCCTTGACATTTACGAGCTGTATCAGGAGAGCAGCATGAAGGCGGACGGAGACCGTTACCTCGAAGCGGCAGTGAAGATTGAGCCGAAAACGACCGAGGATTATTATAACATCGGCTGCGCATACTACTATCTGGAGGAGCAGGACGAGGCGGTCAAAGCGTTCTCGAAGGCAATGAAGGACGGCAGCAGCGCGGCGATGGAAATGCTCGGCGAGGTTTACCTTTCCAATGGTCAGAACGACGAGGCGAAAGCACTGTTTTCTTCGTATCTTTCGACAGATGGCTTTGCGGCGGCAGCAAACAACGGGCTGGCGCTCTGCGCACTTGCGGAAAACGACACGGACAGTGCACTCTCGTATATCGAGGAAGGACTCAAAACGGCAGAGGATTCCGACCGGGAAAATCTGCTGTTCAACCAGATTGTATCCTATGAAAAACGGGCGGATTTTGATACCGCGAAGTCGCTGATGGCGGATTTTCTGGCAGCATACCCGGAAAACACCGCGGCGCAGCGGGAAAATACGTTTCTCCAGAACCGATAACAGACGGAGGAAGTTGGATTGTTTGATTTAAGAGAAGAACAGGAGCGCGTGATTCTGGTTGGCGTACAGGAAAACGGCGGCGCAAACGCAGAAGAATCGCTCGACGAGCTGGCGGAACTGGCCAGCACCGCCGGTGCGAAGGTGGAGGGCCGCCTGGTGCAGGTGCGGGAGGCCATTCATCCGGGAACGTACATCGGAAAAGGAAAATTAGAGGAATTGAAAATTCTGGTGCGCGCCTGCGATGCGACGGGCATCATCTGCGACGATGAGCTCTCCTCGATCCAGTTAAAAGGGCTGGAGGAAGCACTGGAATGCAAGATCATGGACCGTACGCTTCTGATCCTGGATATCTTTGCGGCGCGCGCCGTGAGCAGCGAGGGTAAAATCCAGGTTGAGCTGGCCCAGTTAAAGTACCGTGCGTCCCGACTTTCCGGCCTTGGCACATCGCTTTCCCGTCTCGGCGGCGGAATCGGTACGAGAGGACCGGGAGAGAAAAAGCTGGAAACCGACCGGCGCCTGATCCGCACGCGTATTACGCAGTTAAAACGTGAGCTTGAGGAAGTACGCCAGCACAGAGAGCTCCTTCGTGAAGGCAGAAAACGTTCCAAAATCCCGGTAGCGGCGCTCGTAGGCTATACGTCAGCGGGAAAGAGCAGTCTTTTAAATGCACTGACAGGATCGGAAATTCTGGCAGATGCAATGCTGTTTTCCACGCTGGATACGACGACGCGGTCACTGACCCTTCCGGATGGACAGGAAATTCTGCTGACCGATACGGTTGGATTTATCAATAAGCTGCCACATCATCTGATCGATGCATTCCGCAGTACGCTGGAGGAAGCACGGTATGCCGACTATATTCTCCACGTTGTGGATACGTCGAATCCACAGATGGAACTGCAGATGCAGGTGGTATATGACACACTGCGGGAACTGAAAGTTGAGGACAAAAAGATCGTCACCCTGCTGAACAAGCAGGATAAGCTTCTCGCCCCGATGGTTGTAAAAGATTTCCGGGCAGACGCGAGCCTTGCGGTCTCTGCCAAAACAGGACAGGGACTCGAAGACCTCAAAAATTTACTCTCCTCGTGGATGATGGAGGGAAAAATCTATATCGAGCGCCTCTATCCGTACGATAAGGCGGGAACGATTTCACTGATCCGCGGATACGGAATTCTGCTCGAAGAAGAATATCTGCCGGAAGGCATCCGCGTAAAAGCCTATGTACCGAAGGATATCTATCCGAGGGTATAGAGGTATGGCAAGCGGGCTTAAAAACGGCAGTACATCCCTTTAAGCGCCGTACAGCGCCGAAAAATGGAAGGGACAGAACACAAGTAAAAGTACCATATCTAGTGATGTTAGAAAATTTCACACTAGATATGGTACTTTTTACTATTGACGGGAGAAACATGCTCTGCTATCATATGGTTCAGACACTGCAAAGAGTGGAACCTTAAAAAGGCCTTGCAGAAACGGTTGAATTAACAGGAGGGATTCCATGTTTCAGGTAGAAAAGAGAGACGGAACGATTGCAGAGTTCCAGATGAAAAAGATTACCGATGCGATTGGAAAAGCATTCGGCGCAAAAGATATGCAGTTCAGCGATGACATGCTTCAGATGCTGGCACTGCGCGTAACAGCGGACTTTCAGTCCAAGATCAAAGACGGAAAAATTTCAGTGGAGGCAATTCAGGACAGCGTGGAGAACGTGCTGATCCAGTGCGGCTACGCAGAAGTGGCAAAAGCTTACATTCTGTACCGCAAGCAGAGGGAAAAAATCCGCAACATGAAATCGACGATCGTAGACTACAAAGAGATCGTGGACAGCTACGTAAAAGTAGAGGACTGGCGTGTCAAAGAGAATTCGACCGTAACGTATTCTGTCGGCGGTCTGATCTTAAGCAATTCCGGCGCGATCACAGCCAACTACTGGTTATCAGAGATTTATGATGACGAGATCGCCGAGGCACACCGCAACGCGGATATTCACATCCACGACCTGTCGATGCTGACCGGCTACTGTGCAGGATGGTCGTTAAAACAGCTCATCAAAGAAGGACTTGGCGGCATCAACGGAAAGATTACTTCTTCTCCGGCAAGACATCTTTCGGTTCTG
>ADJS01004316.1_pt1 | contig 10848 bp, 12 predicted proteins | sample 268128 | NCBI WGS metagenome assembly ADJS01 (sample SAMN00007486, study PRJNA43253) | human gut metagenome | isolation source: feces sample TS28 | reverse complement strand
TGAAGAGCGGACAGCTTGTCCCTGCGGATCTGCAGCAGTTCCTTTAGGTCCTCCGCCTCCTGCTGGCCGTTATTTTCCACTGTGGTCTTTTCTTCGCTCATAGTGACAACTCCCGATTATAATTTTAAAAAGCGGACAGAGTGCATACGCGCCGCCCCTGTCCGCATTTGAACTACTTTGAAATTCCTAATATTTCGTACTGCATGACGCCGGCCGGAGTTTCTATCTCTACGGTTTCGCCAACCTTATGGCCAAGCAAGCCCTTTCCCACCGGAGATTCGTCAGAAATTCTGCCGTTTGAGGGATCCGCCTCGCTGGAGCCTACGATCTGATAGGTACAGACCTCGTCGAATTCCACATCCTTAACCTGAACCTTGGAGCCGATATGAATCAATTCTGTGGTAAGCTCATCTTGATCGATGATTTTCACATTTTTCAGCATACTTTCGATGTCGGCGATTCTAGCCTCCACCATGGCCTGGTCGTTTTTCGCCTCATCGTACTCGCTGTTTTCCGAAAGGTCGCCAAAGGAAAGAGCTACCTTAATTTTCTCCGCGATTTCCTTACGGCGTTCTGTTTTTAAAAATTCCAGCTCCTGCTCCAAATTGTGCAAGCCTTCATCTGTCAACAACACTTGTTTTGCCGCCATATATCCGCTACCACCTTTGTGTGAAGTTATTCTTGAAACAATAGTACTATTATAGTCAACAACTTATGCCATGTCAAGATTTCAAATGTAAATAAACCTTAACCAAATCCCAAGACTGACGGCTTTTTTCGACATAGCCAGCCGCTGCAAGGCCGGGATAGGTTATCCCTATCCCGGCCCTGTTTATTTTTACTAGATTTTTTAAAAATAATTCATCGGATTGACCTTGGTACCGTATTCCCTGACCTCAAAGTGCAGATGAGGGCCGGAGCTGTCACCGGTGCTTCCCACATAGCCGATCACCTGGCCCGCAGACACAGCGGCGCCCTGGGAAACCGCCAAGCCGCTCATATGAGCGTAAAGAGTGGAAACGCCGCCGCCATGGTCGATCATAAGATAAGTGCCGTAGCCGCCGCCCCAGCCGCCCGCGCTGGAAAAGACAACCGTGCCGTCGGCCGCCGCCACCACCGGCGTACCGTAGATTCCGCCGCCGGCGATATCAATGGCTCCGTGGTTATAGGAGCCCCGGTCCTCGTTCCATTCGGAGGTTAAGAGGTAAAAGCCGGGAGCCGGCCACACAAAGGCACCGCCGCTATAGTTGGGAGTCTGGCCCTGTGATTGGCCGCCGGCAGGCTGCTGCGGAGTATAATAAGCAGAAATCTGCGCCTCGATCGCTTGCAGCTCCGCGTCATTTTCATCCACCTTGTCCTGAGCCTCCTGCTGAACGCCGTAAAGCTCCTCCAAAATCACCTGGTTTTCCTCCAGCAGCCTGGTAAGCTCCTCCTGCTGGCCATCCAGCTCGGTCTTCTTATCCGCCGCTTCCGTCCTTTTCGCCTCAATTTCGTCTTTTTCCTCTTGAATCTCGCTGAGCTGCTGCTGAATGGTTTCAATCAGCGTTACATCATGAGAGGTTACGGTTTGTAAAAGAGATGCCTTGTCCAAAAAATCACTGAAATCCTCCGCACCCAGAATAATATCCAAAGTGGAGGTTTCTCCCGCCATATAAATGGCCCGGATTCTTTGCTTCAAAAGCTCCATATTCTCATCGATTTCCTTTTGAGGGCCTTCAATTTCCTTCTGCTTCTGCGCAATCTCTTCATCCAAGGTGCGGATTTCGTTATTTAAGGTATCGATTTGTCCTTGAACCTGGCTGATTTTATCCTCATATTCCTGTTTCAAGGCTTCCTTTTCTTCTGTATTTTTCTTTGCTTCTTCCAGCGCCGCGTTCAACTCGCCGCTTCTTGTTTGCAGTCTTTCCTGCTGTGACTCCAATTCAGAAATGCTTTCCGCCCAAGCCGGAGCGGATATCCCGGAAGTAAGCGCGATCATCGCGGCCAGCGCCGCCGCGGTTAGGCATTTTCCCCACCTTTTATGGGCCATTGGACGTTCCTCCCTATTGCAAGATCGGAATAATTATAACAATTTTGTAACTATTTGTCAATGGAAAGAATGAACTGTTTACAATTCCCACAAGCCATGACGCTCCATCTCCACATAAAAAGCGGGCCTTGCTGCAACAAGGCCCGCCGGGAAATCACACAAAATTTCCTTAATAATACACGGGAACATCCGGATACTCTATCAAGGGGTTATATTTATTTCCCCAATGCCGGCACTCCAAATGGAGATGCGGCCCGGAGCTGTCGCCGGTGCTTCCCACATAGCCGATGATCTGTCCTTTTGAAACCGTCTCACCCGGAGACACCACGATCTGGCTCATATGAGCGTACAGGGTGGCGTATTCTCCCTGGGCGTCGTGGTTGATCATGCAGTAGGTGCCGTAGCCGCCGCCCCAGCCGCCGTTATTGTACCAGCTGGTGCTGACGGTGCCGCTTTGAGCCGCGTAGATCGGCGTTCCGTAAATTCCCTCGCCCGCGATGTCGATAGCTCCGTGGTTGTAGGAATCACGGTCCTCGTTCCAAGCGGATGACAGCCAGTAGAAGCCAGGGGTGGGCCAGGTATAGCCATGAGGGCCGCTGGGAGCGGGATCCGGGGCCGGATCCGGGTCAGGCTCGGGAGCAGGCGCAGGAGTGTCTCCGCCTCCGCTGCTTCCGCCGTCACCGCCGGAGGGCGTATCTGTACTCCCGCCGCCGGAAGGAGCGTCCGGCTCGCTGGGCTGCTGGCTTTGCTGCTGATTTTCGTACTCCTGCCGCAGCGCCTCATAATAAGCCTCGATATCGCTGTTAAGCTGCTGCAGCTCCGCGCTGTTATTATCCAAGCCCTGTATCGCTTCCTGCTGCTCCTGCTGGTATTGGGAAAGCTTGATGCCGCTTTCCTCGGAGAGCTGGGTCAGCTCATCGTTTTTCGCGTTTAGGTCATCCAACTGCTGGGTAAGCTCTTCTTTTTTCTGGTCATAGGTTTTCTTTTCCTGCGCCAGCTTAGAGGTCTCCGCCTGAAGGGTTTCGATCAGCTTGGTATCATGATCGGATATGGTTTTCAAAAGAGACGCCTTATCCAAAAAGTCGTTAAAATCCGTCGCGCCTAAAATAATATCCAGAGTAGAGGTTTCTCCCGCCATATAAATGGCCCGGATTCTCTCCTTTAAAAGCTCCGTATTTTTTTCAATTGAGCCCTCCCGGTTGCTGATCTGAGATTGAAGGTCGTTGATTTCCTCATCCAGCTGGGAAACCTGGGCATAGGCTTCCTCGATCTGCTGATCCAGCACATCGATTTTGCCTGATACGCCTGGTGCAGGGCTTCCTGATCCTCCGCGTTTTGCTTTGCTCCTCCAGCGCCTGGCTCAGCTCCGCATTTTTCTGCTCAAGCTCCTGCTTTTTGGTCTCGCTGTCTGAAATGCTGGACTCCAGCCCATCTGCGGTATCCGCCGCCCAAACAGCGCCAGGCATGGCTCCTAAGAGGCATACCGCCATGAACACGGCGGCTGTTCTTTTTTTCCACGTGCCAAACCTATTACCAGCCAAGGATCTCTCCTCCTTCTTTCTTTAAATACTTGCTGATGGAAATGATTCCGCCCAAGGCCCCAAACGCGATGCCGGCGCCGATGAATCCAAGCACCACAGGACCTGTAAGAGTGGTAAAGGGGATGCTTGTAAAGGGAATCAGCTGTTTGACGGCCGACATAATGCTCTCATAAACCAGCTTCAGCACTAAAATAGAGATACCCGCTGAAATCAAGCCGATCACCACGCCCTCTACAATAAAGGGCACCCGGATAAACCAGTTGGTAGCGCCTACCGACTTCATAATGCTGATTTCCAGACGGCGGCTGTACATTGTCACACGGATGGTATTGCTGATGATAAACAGGGAAACCACGCTGAGGATGATCAAAATCCAAAGGCCGGCGGTTCCCACCATATTATTCAGGTTCGTCAGCTTAGAGGCCGCGTCGCTGCGGTCACTGAGGGTATCCACCTGGGGGATTTCCTTGATTTTAGCCACCGTCTCGTCATAGAGGGACAAATCCTCCATGGTTACCCGGTAAGCGTTGGGAAGGAAATTATCCTCCTCCAGGCCCTCGAACAAGGGGCCTAAAATTTCCGTATACTGCTCCAGCGCTTCCTGCTGGGACACAAAGACAATTTCCTTGATATTGGGAATTTCCTTCAGCTCCGAGCCAAGCGTCACTGCTTCCAGCTCTCCTACCTCCTGCTTTAAGTACACCGTCACCACATTTTCATCCTGGATATCCTTCATAGCGTAGGACAGGTTGGCGGAAAAGAGAACCGCCGCGCCGGTGAGCAGCAGGCAGGACACCAGCACGCCTATGGAGGCGAAGGACATCATCCGGTTATTCCAGACGTTTTTCACGCCCTCCTTGAGAAGATATTTCATGGAACTAAAATTCATCGCGCACCTCCGAGCCGGTATCCCCCACAACCGTTCCTCCCTGAATCTCGATGACGCGCCTGGGGAACCGCTTTACAAGGTCGTGCTCATGGGTAACCATCAGCACTGTGGTGCCGCGCCGGTTGATTTCTGTCAAAAGCTCTACGATTTCATAGGACATAGCCGGGTCCACGTTACCCGTAGGCTCGTCCGCAATAATCATGCTGGGGTTGTTTACCAGCGCCCGGGCCAGGCCCACGCGCTGCTGTTCGCCGCCGGAAAGCTCCGCGGGATGATTGTCCATTTTTTTCTCCAAGCCCACCAGGCCCAGCACATAGGGTACTCTTTTCCGGATTTCCCGGTCACTGGCGCCAACAATGTGCATGGCGAACGCCACATTATCGTAAACAGTCATTTTATCAATCAGGCGGAAGTCCTGAAACACAATTCCCATGGTGCGGCGCAGATATGGAACGTCTCTTTTGCGGACGGTTGACAGCTTTCTGCCGTTGACCACGATTTCTCCGGAATTGGGAACTTCCTCTCTCATAATCAATTTTAGGAAGGTGCTTTTGCCGGCGCCGGAAGAACCGACAATAAACACAAATTCGCCCTTCGCGATGCTAAGGCTAAGGTTCCGCAGCGCTTCCGTGCCGTTATTATAAACCTTAGACACATTTTTAAATTCAATCATGGGGAGCCTCTCTTATTTTTCTTCTTTCTACATTTTTCGCGCTTATTCGCAGGAAATCCCCTCTGTCTAAAAAGGCAGAGGGGGTTTCCTTCTATTGGTCTTGCTTCTTTCCGTGCTTTAATATTTGACCGGGTTGGCGGACAAATACTTTTTTACCATTAAGGCTACCTTAAATACGATAGCGTCTTCAAACTCTCTCAAGTCAAGGCCGGTTAATTTCTTAATTTTTTCCAAGCGGTAAACCAGTGTGTTTCTATGGACAAACAGCTTTCTGGAGGTCTCGGAAACATTCAGGTTGTTCTCAAAGAAGCGCTGAATGGTGAACAGAGTCTCCGCATCCAGAGATTCGATGGATCCTCTTTTGAATACTTCCTTTAAGAACATTTCGCAAAGAGTAGTGGGAAGCTGATAAATCAGGCGGGCGATCCCCAGATTATCGTAACTGACAATGCTGCGCTCGGTATCAAATACCTTTCCTACCTCTAAAGCCACCTGGGCTTCCTTAAAGGAGCGGGCCAGATCCTTGATACCGGTAACGGTTGTACCGATTCCTACCACGCAATGGGTGTAGAACTCACTGGAAAGGGTATCTACAATGGAGCCGGCCAGCTTTTCCAGATCCTTAGAATCGATACCGGTGCGAATCTCTTTCACCAGGGCGATATCCGTTTCGTTGATATTGATGACAAAATCCTTGTTTTTATCCGGGAAAAGGTTCTGCACAATGTCGTAAGCCGAGATATCCGTTTTCGTAGTAATCTTGATCAGCATACAAACCCGGCTGACATCAGAACTAAACCGCAGTTCTCTAGCCTTCAAATAAATATCTCCGGGCAGAATGTTGTCCAAAATCACATTTTTAATAAAATTGCCCCGGTCATATTTTTCATCATAATACTGCTTGATGCTGCTTAAGGAAATCGCTAAAAGCTGCACATATTTCTGAGCAGCTTCATCATTACCCGCTAAAAAACAGCGTACTCCGGACGAGGCCGGCTGCCAAAGGATTTGTAAGTATAGCCGTTGATTACAAAGGTGCTGGGCGCGTTTAAAACGTCGGGTGTGATGCTCTCGTTAACCTCGCCGATTCTGCCCAGCTCACTGCAGGCGATGATCACGGAGGTTTCGTCAATCACTCCGATGGTTCTGTCGATGGCATCACGCATCTGGTGAATAACGCCCTGAAAAAGTCTGTTTGACATGATGAACTCCCTCACTTTATTGAGTAATTAAGCTTTCCGGCTGAAAATAGTACAATTTCAATACTTACATTTTACATAATTTCAAAACTATTTGCAACCGTGAAACCAAGAAAAATTCACGGTTTCCAATATTTTTTTGCTGTATTTTACATTGTATTCATAATTTCATTGCGAATTTGACACGTTTGAATAGAAAACATAAAAATTCATCCCACTATTTTCCAAAAATATTTTTTAAATAGGCGTTTGATAAAAAAACAGGGCTGCCTATTGGCAGCCCTGTTGGAAAGCAAAGTATTGCTTATTCGTAATGCAGAATGGCTTTCTCAGTCTCTTTATCGAACAGATGCATCTTGTTCATATCCAGAGCAACAGAGATTTCATCGCCGCTCTTCGCAGTAGAAGTAGGCTCAACACGAGCGGTAACAGCGTTGCCTTCGATGTTCAGGTACAGATAAGTCTCAGCACCCATCAGCTCGGTAACTTCCACAACAGCCTTTACCAGAGTCTCGGGAGACTTCTCGATAAATTCAGGCTCATCATGAACATCCTCGGGGCGGATACCAAAGGTAACTTCCTTGCCCACATAAGGAGCCAGGACATCATCCTTATTCTTCTCAGCGGGAACCTTAACGGTGTTGGCACCGAAGGTCAGATAATAATCAGCGCCTTCCTTGGAAACGGTAGCATCGATGAAGTTCATTTGAGGAGAACCCATGAAGCCGGCTACGAACTCATTGCAAGGCTTCTCATACAGATTTTGAGGAGAGTCAACCTGCTGAATAAAGCCATCCTTCATAACCACGATTCTATCGCCCATGGTCATAGCTTCGGTCTGGTCGTGAGTTACATAGATAAAGGTGGTACCCAGTCTCTTATGCAGCTTAGCGATCTCAGTTCTCATCTGGGCACGCAGCTTAGCATCTAGGTTGGAAAGCGGTTCGTCCAGAAGGAATACCTTAGGATCACGAACGATAGCACGGCCCAGGGCGACACGCTGTCTCTGACCACCGGACAGAGCCTTCGGCTTACGATCCAGCAGGTGAGAGATATCCAGGATTCTGGCAGCCTCTTCCACGCGGCGCTTGATCTCATCCTTCGGAGTCTTGCGGAGCTTCAGACCGAACGCCATGTTATCATACACGGTCATGTGCGGATACAGAGCGTAGTTCTGGAACACCATTGCGATATCACGGTCCTTAGGAGCGATATCGTTGGCCAGGACGTCTCCTATGTAGAGCTCGCCCTCGCTGATTTCTTCCAAACCGGCGACCATACGCAGAGTAGTGGACTTACCGCAGCCGGAAGGACCTACCAAAATGATAAACTCTTTGTCTTCAATCTCTAAGCAGAAGTCAGTTACCGCGGTGACGCCACCGGAATAAATCTTGTAAACGTGTCTCAAAGATACATTTGCCATAATACAAACCTCCTGAATCTATGACCGACCGCACGGTGCGTACGCTCACTGGCCATACATTTTTTCTTACGAATATTAATATAACAGATTTCGGCCCAAATTAACAGTTGTGTTTTGCCTAAACTTTAAAACCAGTCTTTAGGTAAAATGGACAGTTGTCAAACCAATTTTGGAAATTTAGTTAAATTTGACCATTTGAATTTTTCTTTTCGCAAAAACGCCTGTTTTCCCCTTGAAAAATCAGCGCCAGCTCCTCTTTTGTCAGCTCCCTGCATTCCCCCTCCTTTAAAGTCTTGTCCAATTCCAGGCCTCCTATTCGCACCCGTTTCAACCGCAGCACCCTTCTTCCCACCGCCAAAAACATTTTCTTGACCTGATGGAACTTTCCCTCCCTGATTTCCACCAGGGTTTCCCAGGCAGTCCCTTGCTTTACCACAGTAAGTCCGGCAGGCAGGCACACCGTACCGTCCTCCAGCGCCACACCGGCGGCGAATTTCTCGATTTCCTCTGCTCCTACCGGCCCGTCCACCGATGCCTCATAAAGCTTATACACGTGCTTTTTCGGTGACAGCATCCGATGGGCAAGTTCCCCGTCGTCGGTCAAAATTAAAAGCCCGGTGGTATCCCGGTCCAGCCTCCCCGCCGGAAACAGGTCACGGCGGGAAAGCGCGGGCGGCACCAAATCCACCACGGTCTTCTCCCTAGAATCCCTACTGGCAGACACCACGCCCGCCGGTTTATTCATCATCAAATAAACATGTCTTTGAAACCGCAAAGGCTTCCCCTCTATGGTAATTTGATCCCGCTCCGGGTCAGTCTTAGTCTCAGGACGAGTGGCTAAAATGCCGTTGACATGAACCAGCCCGCGCCGAATCAGGATTCCCGCTTCTTTCCGGCTGCCAACGCCTTGTGAAGACAATATTTTATCCAACCGTTCCATGAACATCCCCATTTCGTTTCTTGACGCTCCGACATTTTCCCATATAAGGAGCTAATATATCATTAATCTTAAAAGTAAGTATAGCATATTCGGAGGTCTTTGAAAATAAAATCTTAGTCCACCGGCGCGTTGGGCATTTCCGGGTCCGGCGCTAAGGTTTCCCGCTCTGTGCTGCTTTCCACAGGATATTTAGGCTCCTGAGAGGAAGTCGTTTCCAGCGCTGTCTGCTGCCCGCCTTCCGCTGCGGAGGCATCAGCCGTCGCGTCAGGATCCGCTGCCGCTTCCCCGGCTTGTGAAGCGGCAGCTTCCGGGCTGGCTGCTTCTGCACCGGAAGCTGTGCCTTCTCCTGGAGATACCTGCGTCAAGGAGGCGGTATCATTGGGATTGACAAAGCCGTGAATGAAGCCGTTCAGCTCCACCGAGCAGATATCCCCGCCGATGACCCTGCCGTCTAAAACCAGCAGGTTCGCCACTACTCCGGAATCCTTTCCCGGGTAATTGGTCACCTCATAGGTATACCGCTGGCAGGTGGCGCCGGCATATTTCAAAAGGTCCAGTCCCTGCTCTTTTTGAATTTGATTATATTTTTCATAGGTATCGTTAAAGGATGAGGGCAGCAAGACATCCACCTGCTCCATTGGCGTTTCCTTGACCTCCCATCCAAATTGCTGCAAAAACGCTACCCGCTGGGATGCATCTGCTGCCGTCAGGCTGTATTCTCCAGTCTGCCCCACCGCCTTCGCTTCATCCGAATCACCCCGAGCAAAAAGAACAGTGCTCCTGCCAAGACTATCAGGATCGCCGCCAATATAATCACGAGCTTTTTTTTAGACGCCTTCATGGACACTACAAACATTGCAAGCCCTCCTTTTTAGTATTTTATCTATATGAAGGGACATGGTTGATTTAGAACCGCCGGGACAAGGAAAAAGAGGCCAGCGGGANAAATCCAAACCGGGTTTTCTCGCTGCCGCTTTCCTCTTTTTCCTTAATGTATGATTTTCAGTTTTTCTGATAGGTTATGTTTGGGGTTATTCGCCCGCGCCTTCCTGGGCGGCCTTTGCTTCTTCGATAACCTTTTGGGCCACCTGAGCCGGGGCATCCTCATACCGGGCAAACTCAAAGGTAAAGGTGCCTCTGCCCTGAGTGCACTGACGGATAAAGGTAGCGAAATCGCCCATTTCCGCCATGGGGACGTCGGCTTCCACGACCTGCATCCCGTTTTCGCCCGGGTTCATGCCCAAAACGCGGCCGCGGCGCTTATTGATTTCTCCCATCACGTCGCCCATGTTGGCATCCGGTACGCTGGCCTTCAAATTGCCGATAGGCTCCAGCAGCGTGGGAGACGCCTGGGGAATCCCGTTTTTATAGGCGATGGCGGCCGCCATCTTGAACGCCATTTCTGAGGAATCTACCGGGTGGTAGGAGCCGTCGTACAGGGTAGCCTTCAGTCCTACCATAGGATAACCCGCCAGGGTTCCCTTTTGGATGCAGTCGCGCAAGCCCTTTTCCACCGCCGGGAAGAAGCCCTTCGGCACCGCGCCGCCTACGACCCGCTCGGCAAATTCCAAAGAATCGCTGTCGCAAGGCTCGAATTCGATCCACACATCACCGAACTGTCCGTGGCCGCCGGTCTGCTTCTTGTGCCGCCCCTGGACGGAAACCTTTTTCCGAATGGTCTCGCGGTAAGCGATCTTCGGCTTTTTCAGGGTAACCTCCACGCCGAATTTACTCTTTAATTTAGAAACCACCACATCCAGGTGCTGTTCGCCCATGCCGGAAATAATCATCTCATGGGTTTCCTGATTATTCTTGAAATGGATAGTGGGGTCTTCCTCGCACAGACGCATCACGCCTTGGGCCACCTTATCCTCCTCGCCCTTTTTCTTGGGATAGATCGCCATAGAGAGGCAGGGATTGGGGTACTCCACCCCATCCAGGGTAACCTTACGCACGGGAGAGCACAGGGTGTCGCCGGTATTAGTATTTTGCAGCTTGGGGGCGGCGCCGATGTCACCCGCGCCGATATAGGCGGCATCCTCCTGCTTTTTGCCTTTCACCGTCATCACCTTGGAGATTCTCTCCTGGTTGCCGGTGCGCATATTAACAAGCGGGGTTTCAGGGGAAACCTTGCCGGAGATCACTTTAAAATAA
>ADJS01013986.1_pt1 | contig 10851 bp, 7 predicted proteins | sample 268128 | NCBI WGS metagenome assembly ADJS01 (sample SAMN00007486, study PRJNA43253) | human gut metagenome | isolation source: feces sample TS28 | reverse complement strand
TACGGCATCCCCATGGATAAGACCTACTTCGTTATCTGGACCACCACCACTTGGACCCTGCCCGCCAACGAGGCCATCTGCCTGAACGGTCAGTTCGAGTACTCCTTCGTCAAGATCGGCGAAGAGTACCACATCATGGCCACCGATCTGGTCAAGAGCGTCATGGACGCCTGCCACATCGAGAACTATGAGATCGTGGGCGAGCCCGTTTCCGGCGCTGAGTTCGAGCTGATGCGCTATAACCACGTCTACCTGCCCAAGGAGGGTTGGGTCATTCTGGGCGACCACGTCACGCTGGAAAGCGGTTCCGGCTGCGTTCATACCGCAGGCGGTCACGGCGTGGACGACTTCAACGTCTGCCAGAAGTATCCGCAGGTGCCCATCACGGTGCCTGTGGATGACGGCGGTTATCTGACCGAGCTGGCCGGCAAGTACGCTGGGCAGCGCGTGTGGGCAGCCAACAAGACCATTCTGGCCGACCTGACTGCTTCCGGCGCTGTGATGGGTCAGGTGCACATCAAGCACCAGTACCCTCACTGCTGGCGCTGCCATCATCCCATCATCTTCCGCGCTACCGAGCAGTGGTTCTGCTCCATTGCCAAGTTCCGCGAGGACGTGTACAAGGCCATTGATACCGTCACCTGGATGCCGGATTGGGGCCATGACCGCATGACCGGCATGGTGCGCGACCGTAACGACTGGTGCATCAGCCGCCAGCGCACTTGGGGCGTGCCCATCCCCGCTTTCTACTGCAAGAAGTGCGGCACCTACCACATCACCGATGCTACCATCAAGGCTGTCAGCGCCCTGTTCCGCAAGGAAGGCTCTGACGCATGGTATAAGTACGATGCCGAGCAGATCATCCCCGCAGGCGAAGTGTGCGAGAAGTGCGGCGCTTCCGAGTGGGAGAAGGACACCGACATCATGGACGTCTGGTTCGACTCCGGCTCCACCCATGCCGCCGTGCTGGACGAGCGTCCCGAGCTGCGTTTCCCCGCCGATATGTATATGGAAGGCGGCGACCAGTTCCGCGGCTGGTTCCAGTCCAGCCTGCTGACCAGCGTTGCAAGCAAGGGCTGCGCACCCTATAAGTCCGTGCTGTGCCACGGCTGGGTGGTGGACGAGCAGGGCAAGCAGATGCACAAGAGCGCCGGTAACGGCGTGGAGCCCAGCGAGATCATCAAGGACTACGGCGCAGACATCATCCGTCTGTGGGTGGCTTCTTCCGACTACACCGTGGATGTGCGCGCCGGTAAGAACATCTTCAAGCAGCTCAGCGAAGCTTACCGCAAGATCCGCAACACCGCCCGCTTCATTCTGGGCAATCTGGACGGCTTTGACCCCAACACCGATTGTGTTGCAGACGACCAGCTGCAGGATATCGACCGCTGGGCACTGGCTGCGCTGGATGATCTGATCGCCAACACCAACGCAGGCTACGCTGTGTACGATTTCAACAAGGTCTACCACGCTGTGTACAACTTCTGCGTGGTGGCCATGTCCAACTTCTATCTGGACGTCACCAAGGATCGTCTGTACTGCACCAACGGCACCGCCCGCAAGGCCGCCCAGACCACTATGTACAAGATCCTTGTTGCTCTGGACAAGATCATTGCCCCCATTCTGTGCTTCACCAGTCAGGAGATCTGGGACTTCATGCCCAAGACCGAGGGCATGAACAAGTATGTGGTGTTCGAGCAGATGCCCAAGGCTGGCCAGTACGCCGCCGACGATGCCTTCAAGGCAAAGTGGGCACAGCTCATCGCCGTGCGCGATGAGGTCAAGAAGGTGCTGGAGCAGGCCCGTGCCGAAAAGCTCATTGGTGCTTCTCTGGAGGCCTCCGTCACCCTGTACTGCAGCGATGCCGTCTATGACCTGCTGAACAGCATCCCCATGGACGAGCTGGCCGACCTGATGATCGTCTCCCATGTGGAACTGGTCAAGGGCGAGGGCGGCGCTGCCAGCGCTGTCGAGGGCTTGGGCGTTGCAGCTGCACACGCCACCGGCGACAAGTGCGAGCGCTGCTGGAAGTACTCTGCTTCCATCGGCAGCCACCCCGCACACCCCACCCTGTGCGCACGCTGCGCCAGCGTTGTGGAAGCATAAGCGTCCCGCATCAATACAAATCTGTTTTGTAAAAAGGGCGGCGCTCCCTTGAACGGGGAGCGCCGTTTTTTATAACAGAAACGAGGTAGCTAATGGCATTTGTACTCTTCAATCTGGCGGCTGTGGCGGCACTGGTCGGCATCGACCAGCTGATCAAACTGTGGGCAGTGCAGGTTTTGCAGCCGGTAGGCGCTATGCCGCTCATCCCCCGTGTGGTGGAACTGCGGTTCGTGCTCAATCCGGGCATGGCCTTCAGCCTGCTCAGCGGCAAACAGCTGTTCCTTATCATCGCCACCAGCGTGGCGCTGCTGGCGGTGGCCTACGGCCTGTTTTTCCGCAGCCGCGGCAAGCGCTTGCAGCAGGCAGCGCTGGTGCTGGTGCTGGGCGGAGGTATCGGCAATCTGATCGACCGTGTGCTCAACGGCGAGGTAGTGGACTACATCAACCTGCTGTTCATGCGCTTTGCCGTGTTCAATTTTGCAGATATCTGCGTTTGCGTGGGCGTGGCACTGTGGGTGCTGGTGATCTTTCTGGACGAAGTGCACGCCGATGACGCCGCTTCCAAGGAGCAGTAAATTATGGAACAGCGTGAATTTATCGTAGAGCAGGAGACTGCCGGTCAGCGTATCGACCGCTTTCTCAGCGGCGAGGACACCGGCCTGTCCCGCTCGGCGCTGCAGGCGCTGGTGGCCGAGGGGCATGTGCAGTGCAACGGCAAGACTGTGGCCAAAAGCCTGAAGCTCAAGGCAGGGGACACCGTGCTGCTGGAGATCCCGGACGCAAAGCCCATCGAGGCCGTGCCGCAGGATATTCCGCTGGAGATCGTCTACGAGGACTCCCATCTGCTGGTGGTCAACAAGCCCAAGGGCATGGTGGTGCACCCCGCACCCGGCAACCAGGACGGCACGCTGGTCAACGCCCTGCTGTGGCACTGCAAGGGCAGCCTTTCCGGCATTGGCGGTGAGATCCGTCCCGGCATCGTCCACCGCATTGATAAAGACACCAGCGGCCTGCTGGTGGTGGCAAAGGACGACGCCACCCACATCGGCCTTTCCCAGCAGATGGCAGTGCACAGCGTGGAGCGCGCCTACCAGACGGTAGTTTACGGCGGCTTTGCGCAGGACGAGGGCTTTGTGGAAGCAAACCTCGGCCGCAGCAAGACCGACCGCAAAAAAATGGCGGTCTACCCGGCAAATGAGCCCCACACCAAGTATGCCTACACCGGCTATAAGGTGCTGGAGCGGCTGGGGGAGTTCACCCTGCTGGAATGTCGCCTAAAGACCGGCCGCACCCATCAGATCCGTGTACACATGGCCTCCATTCACCACCCGGTGGCAGGGGACCCGGTGTACGGCCCCCACAACTGCATCACCAGCCTGCACGGGCAGTGTCTGCACGCCAAAACGCTGGGTTTTGTCCACCCCATCACCGGGGAGCAGCTGCGGTTTGATTCCGAGCTGCCGGACTATTTTACCCATTTTCTCGCAACACTCAGGAGGAAAAACACATGAACGATTCTCTGGCATCCACTCTGGTGCTCTGTGATCTGGATAACCTGCTGCTGGGCGAGGATGGCAATCTGACCCAGGTGGTGCGGGACGTTTTGCAGCTGTTCAGCAGCCGCGGCGGCAGACTGACCGTTTTTTCGCAGCGCTCTCCGCGCGCGGTACGCTCCATTTTGGGCAGCGTGCGTCTGGCTGCGCCTGCGCTGGTGTGCGGCGGCACCATGGCCTACCACTATGCCGACGGCAACCGGGTGCCTCTGTGCAGCTTTGCCCAGCAGCAGGAGCTTTTTGCCTGCCTGCCGGATACCCCCGGTGTGGGCGTTGCCGTGCAGATGCAGGACGGCACCACCCGGGTGCTGCGCATGAGCAATGCACTGGAGCGCCATCTGCGGCAGGAGTGGACTCCGTATCTGCTGGCGAACGCCGCAGACATCCACCCCGATCAGGTGCTGCGGGTGCTGCTGTATCAGGACAGCAAGTCTGTGCCCCTGATCTCGCTGGCAGAAAAGGCCATCGGGGATCGTGTTGCCCTGCTGGGTGAGCGCATCGCCCCGGACACCCTTGTCCTCACCCCCAAGCGGATCTCCGGACGGGAAATGCTGGACACCGTCTGCACCATGGCGCAGGTGGGTGCAGAGCAGGTTCTGGCGCTGGCGGGCGGTCAGCCCATGCTGGAACTGGTGCAGGCTGTGGAGCACAGCGCAGTGGCCGCCGATGCCCCGGCAGAACTGCGCCTTGCCGCCGGGCAGGTCACCCTGACGGATGCCGCCGGTGGCGCTGCCGTGGAGGTTTTGTACCGCATGGTGCGTGCCGCTGAAAAATCTGTGTAAAACTTATGCAAGGTCCTCTGCAATTTTTCTGCAGAGGGCTTTCTTTTTAGCAAAAAATCAGGTAGAATGGGAGAAGAAGCCTATGCAAAACAAAAAACGCCGCGAGGAGCTGTTCCTGCTGCTGTGTCTTGCCGCCGCAGGGGTCTGTGCTGTGCTGGCGTTCCGGTTTGCAGTGCCGCTGCAAGCGCAAACGCCGCAGACACTGCCGGACACAAAGGAGCTGGCAGCGTATACGCAGGTGGAACTGAACACAGCCGATGCAGACGCTTTGTGCACCCTGCCCGGTGTCGGCCCCCACAATGCACAGGCCATTCTGGACTACCGGGCGCGGCACGGCCCGTTTGCACAGGTGGAAGATGCGGCACAGGTGCCGGGCATTACCCAAGCAATGGTGGATTCATGGGCAGGGCAGGCGTATGTCCGCTAGGGTGTAGCCCGCTTGCTGCCTTGGTCAAAGAGGAAATACGGAGATATATTGTTATGAGTGACGAATCGATCTTTATCAACCGCGAACTGAGCTGGCTGGATTTCAACCGCCGCGTTCTGGCGCTGGGCAAGGACAAGAACGTCCCGCTGGGCGAGCGGATCAAATTTCTGGCAATTTACGGCTCCAATCTGGACGAGTTTTTCATGGTGCGCGTGGGCTCCTTGCAGGAGCGCGCAAACCTTGAGCAGAGCAAGACCAAAAAGGAAAAGCGGGAAAACAAGACCAACATGACCGCCGCCGAGCAGCTTGCCGCCATTATGCCCAAAACGGCGCAGCTGCAGGAAGAATGTGATAAATTCTACGCAAAAGCGCTGGAAAATTTGGCAGAGAACGGCTATCATAAGGTGGATTTCGATCACCTGACCAAGGAAGAGGAGCATCTCTGGAAAAAATACTTCCAGTCCGAGCTGTTCCCCATCCTCAGCCCGCAGATCGTGGATAACCGCCACCCGTTCCCGTTTTTGCGCAACAAGGAAATCTACCTTGGCGTGCTGCTCAAGGAAAAGCACACGCAGGAGCAGAGCCTTGGCATCGTGCCTATCTCCAGCCAGATGGAACGGCTGCACTTCATCAAAAAGGACGGCGCTGTGCAGTTTGCCCTCACCGAAGAGCTGGTGCTGCACTATGCGTCCAGCATCTTCGGCAAGGATTCTATTCAGGAAAAATGCCTGTTCCGGGTCACCCGCAACGCAGATATCGACGTAAAAGAGGGCATGATGGATCACGATATCGATTACCGTGAGATCATGACCGAGCTGCTCCGGCGCCGCCGCAAGCTGGCCGCTGTCCGTTTGCAGATCACTCCCGCCCCCGCACCGGAGGTGGAGCGGCTGCTGTGCAGCCGTCTGGAACTGACCCGCAAGCGGGTGTTCTTGCAAAAGAGCCCGCTGGATCTGAGCTTCTTCTTCAAGCTTTCCGGCCGCATGGAGGCCGAGGGTCACCCGGCACTGTTCTACACCCCTGCACGCCCCATGCTGCCGCCGCCGGATTATGATCTGGCTGCCGAGGTACAGAAGCATGACGTGCTGCTCAGCTACCCGTACCAGTCCATCCGCCCCTTTATCGCCATGCTCAAAAAGGCCGCACAGGACCCGGACGTCATCTCCATCAAGATGACCCTCTACCGCATGGCGCGGGAGTCCCAGATCGTGCAGGCATTGATGGAAGCCGCCGAAAACGGCAAGGAAGTGGTAGCGCTGGTGGAGCTGCGCGCCCGCTTTGACGAGCAGAATAACATCGACTGGTCCAAGCAGCTGGAAAGCGCCGGCTGTACCGTCATCTACGGCTTCGAGGACTACAAGGTGCACTCCAAGCTGACCCTCATCACCCGCAAGGGCGCAGAGGGCTACTCCTACATCACCCAGATCGGTACCGGCAACTACAACGAAAAAACCAGCGAACTGTATACCGATTATTCCTTCATCACCGCAGACGAGCGCATCGGCGAGGAAGCCTCCAAGGTGTTCCGCAATCTGGCCGTGCAGCAGCTCACTGAGGAAAGCGACAAGATGCTGGTGGCTCCGCTGCGCTTCAAGAGCGTGCTGCTGGACGAGATGAATCACGTCATCGCTGCCGCCCGCATGGGACGTCCGGCTTCCATGATCCTGAAAAACAATTCCATCAGCGACCGGGACATCATCCTGAAATTGCAGGAAGCCAGCTGCGCCGGGGTGCGCATCGATATGATCGTGCGCGGCATTTGCTGTGTGCGCGCAGAGGTGCCCGGCAAGACCGAGAACCTGCACATCCGCAGTCTGGTGGGACGCTATCTGGAGCATGGCCGCATTTATAGCTTCTTCGATGGCACCCACACTCGCATTTATATTGCCTCTGGAGATTTCCTCACCCGCAATACCGAGTGCCGCGTAGAGGTGGGCGTGCGGGTGGAGAATCCCGCTCTGGTGCAAAAGCTTACCGATATCCTTCAGCTGCAGCTGCGGGATAACGTCAACGCCCGGGTCATGGATGCCAGCGGCAGCTACCAGAAGGTGAAGCCTGCCGAGGGCGAGCCGCTGGTCAACAGCCAGATGGGCATGTACGAGCTGCTGCGCAACGATTGGCAGCGCCCTGAGCCGTGGAAGTGCACCACCCCCGCCCCGGAAACAGAGGAAACGGCAGCAGTCTGTCAGGAAGTTACCGTGGAGCAGCTGAAGCAGGAGCTGCCCCATGTGTTCCAGCCTGCACCGGAAAAGGCCGAGAAGGTCGCCCCGGCGGCACAGCAGCCCGACCACTACGAGGCGCTGGAGCAGATGCTGAACAATAAGCCCCGCGCTGCACAGCCCGCCCCCAAAGCTCCGGCTGCACCCCGTCCGGCTGTAAAGCCTGTTGTCATCGCACCCAAGAAAAAGAGCCTGCTGGAACGCATCGGGAGCTTTTTCCGGCGCTGATCTGTAAAATCATGTAAACCAAAAACAGAGCTGCTGCGCAGAAATTTGTGCGGCGGCTCTGTTTTTTTGTTTATGTTCTCCCGCCCGTTGCTTGTGCATACACTTTTCAGGATAGGGGGGACAGCGTATGCGGGCAAAACGGAGCGGACAGGCAGCAAAAATACGCAGACGGCGCTGGTGCTGGCAGGGCTGGCACTCTGCCTGCTGGCTGCACTACCGGTGCAGGCCGCGCGGAATACGAAAAAGTACTGTTTTCCGCTGGATACTGCGGTGTGGCGCATCTCGGATGCCTACGGCGCGCGGACAGATCCCTTTACCGGCAAGTCTGCGTTTCATTCCGGGCTTGACCTTGCCTGCACAGCGGGCACGGCAGTGCGGGCGGCGCAGGATGGCGTAGTGACTGCGGCGGCATACAGCCCAAGCTACGGCAACCATCTGCGCGTCCTGCACCCGGATGGCTGCGAGACCCGCTACGCGCACCTGCAATACCTCTATGTCCGCCCGGGAGAGGTGGTGCAGGCCGGGCAGGCGCTGGGCACAGTAGGGCAGACAGGCCGCGCCACCGGTGCGCACCTGCATCTGGAACTGTGGCAGCAGGGCACTGCCTGCGACCCCGCCGCCCTGTTGGAGAATGCCCCGTGAGCCGGCTGCGGGTGGGGAAGCTTGTATTCCGGGACCCGGTGCTGCTGTGCGGTGTGGTGTACCTGCTGCTCTACTTTGATGCCAGTGGCTTTCTGCGGCTGGGACTGCTGGCGGCTGTTTTGCACGAGCTGGGGCACATCCTTGTCTACTGCATCCAGCAAAGGCGTCTGCCGGTCATCGAGGTGACCATGACCGGTTTTTGTATGCGTACGGCAGGGGAGAGGTTCTCCCCACTCCAGAGGTTCGTGCTTGCTGCCGCCGGGCCCGCAGTCAATTTTGCCCTTGCCGGGGTATGGGCGGTGCGTCTTGCGCAAGCTGCTACCATCCGCGGCAGCGCGTTCTGGGCAGCAAATCTGCTGACCGGGCTGTTCAATCTGCTGCCGGTGCCGCCGCTGGACGGCGCACAGATGGCAGCGTGCGCAGGGGCACTCTGGCGGCAAAAATACGGAAAGCGTACACAAACCGCCGGAAACGATTGCAAAACCGGCACATTTGGGGTAAAATAAAAAGAACGCAAAAAACGGATTGTTTATGGAGGACCCGATGTTTGATCCCAAACTGAAAGAAGCGCTGGGACGGGTGCAGAAGCCCGGCCGCTATACCGGCGGCGAGCCCGGCAGTATCTATAAAGAAAAGGATAAGGTAGATGTGCGCTTTGCCTTCTGCTTCCCGGATACCTACGAGGTGGGAATGTCCTTTCTGGGCGAAAAGATCCTGTACGAACTGCTCAACAGCCACGAGAACTGGTGGTGCGAGCGCGCCTTTATGCCTTGGCTGGATATGAAGGCGGAGATGGAGCGCCTGCAGCTGCCGCTGTACACCATGGAGAGCAAAGACCCCCTCACGGCCTTTGACGCCGTGGGCTTTACCTTGCAGTACGAGCTTTCCTACACCAATATCCTTGCCATGCTGGACTTGGCTGGCATTCCGTTCTATTCCAAAGACCGTGACGACCGCTGGCCGCTGATCGTAGCGGGCGGCCCCTGCGCCTGCAACGCAGAGCCTATCGCGGATTTCTTTGACGTCATCCAGCTGGGCGAGGGCGAGAACCAGCTGCCCGCCATCTGCGCCGAGATCGAAAAGGCGAAAAAAGAGGGCATCTCCAAAAAGCAGCTGCTGCTCAACATTGCAAAGATCCCGGGCGTGTACATCCCGGCTTTCTACGATGTCACCTACCACGAGGACGGCAGAGTAAAGGCCATCACCCCCAACGAGCCGGGCATTCCGGCGCGCATCACCAAGGCCATCATCAAGGATCTGAACCAGTTCGCCCCGCCCACCAACTTTGTGGTGCCTATGGTGGGTGCCATTCAGGATCGCGCCAGCATCGAGGTGCTGCGCGGCTGCGTGCGCGGCTGCCGGTTCTGTCAGGCAGGCTTTTTGTACCGCCCCATGCGCCAGCGCGATGCCAGTTTGCTGAACAAGGCAGCACAGGATCTGTGTGCCAACACCGGCTACGAGGAACTGAGCCTTTCCAGCCTTTCCACCTCTGACCACGGTCAGCTGGAAGAGCTGCTGGATGATCTGAACGAGTGGGCACCCAAGGAGCACGTCAGCCTGTCGCTGCCCTCCCTGCGTGTGGACAACTTCTCCCAGAGTCTCATCGAAAAAACAACCAAGGTGCGCAAGAGCGGACTGACCTTTGCCGCCGAGGCCGGTACTCAGCGTCTGCGCAACGTCATCAATAAAAACGTCACTTGGGATGAGATCGAAAAGACCTGCACCATCGCTTTCAATGCGGGCTACACTTCGGTCAAGCTCTACTTCATGATGGGTCTGCCCACCGAGACCATGGAGGATATCGAGGGCATTGCTGAGACCGCCCAGAAGGTGGTAGACCTCTACTACAAGAACACGAACCACGCCAAGGGACGCGGCGTGCAGGTGACCATCAGCTGCGCCTGCTTTGTGCCCAAGCCCCACACCCCCTTCCAGTTCGTGCCCATGGATACCGCCGAGACCCTGCAGGCCAAGCAGAAGCACCTGCTGGAAAGCGTGCACAGCCGCAAGATCAAGGTGAACTACCACGACAGTACCACCAGCTTTTTGGAGGGCGTGTTCGCCAAGGGCGACCGCCGCCTTGCCCCGGTCATCGTGGAGGCTTATAAGCGCGGTTGCTACTTCGACGGCTGGGAGGAGTGCTTCAAGTACGATACCTGGATGCAGACCTTTGCAGATCTGGGTATCGACCCCGCCTTCTACTGCCAGCGCCCCATCGCGCTGGACGAGGTGACCCCGTGGTCGCATATGGACTACGGCATCACCCACGAGTATCTGGTGCGGGAGTACAACAAGGCTCTGGCTGCTCAGACCACCCCGCCCTGCAACCGTGCCTGCAACGCCTGCGGTGCCAACCATCTGTTAGGAGGTCCCTGCTTTGATTACAGTCAGAATCTCGTTTGAAAAGAAAAATGAAGCCTCCTATATCTCCCTGCTGGACCTGCAGCGGGTGATGCAGCGGGTGCTCAAGCGCAGCGGTCTGCCGGTGTGGCATACGCTGGGTTTCAACCCCCATATCTACATGACCTTTGCCTGCCCGCTCTCGCTGGGACAGGAGAGCGAGTGCGAGTGCGTGGACGTTAAGACCGAGGCGGAAGCCCCGGATTTTGCCCAGTGGCGGACCGCCCTCAACGCCATTATGCCCGCCGGTATCCATGTTACCCGGGTGGCTCCGGTGGAAATGAAGGCGGACAGCATCGCCTTTGCCTGCTACCGCATCAGCTACCCGGCGGCTGCCGCTGCGGTGCTGGAGCAGTATAATGCGCTGGAGACAGCCCCCGTGGAAAAGCACAGCAAGCGCGGCAAAAAGATCGTGAACCTTAAAGAGCATATCCCGCAGCTTAGCTATACTGTACTGGGAGACACCGTGCAGCTGGAACTGTGCCTGCCCGCTG
>ADJS01017132.1_pt1 | contig 10858 bp, 5 predicted proteins | sample 268128 | NCBI WGS metagenome assembly ADJS01 (sample SAMN00007486, study PRJNA43253) | human gut metagenome | isolation source: feces sample TS28 | reverse complement strand
ACTGAAACGTTTATCAGCAGTTTCCATGGCTGCCATGATGACCGTAACGATGATTCCTTCCAATGCATATGCGGCAGATGAACTTTTCTCAGATGTTGAAGTTGAAACTTCCACAGATGCAGAGGATGAAGATTCTACAGAGGTAGCGGCCAGTGATGCAGATGATACTTCAGATGCGGATGTTGAAGTGGAAGCAGAAGATGACAATGCGGATGTCAATGTAGAAGAGGATGAGGAAGACAATTCAGAAGGTGTGGATGCATTTTCTGATGGTGGAGACAGTGCAGAAGAGACAGATGCATTTGATGCAGGAGAGGGTACTCCGGCAGCAGATGCAGTTGTACATATGACTGTCAGCGTGGCTGGAGAATTTGCAAAAGACAAAAACGGCGCATTAATGGTAGACAGAGATGTCACAGTCAAGGATATTGATAAGAATGGTATCCTGACATGTGACGAAGCACTCATTGCAGCACATGATGAGTACTATAATGACGGTGCAATTGCAGGTTATGCAACCGCAGATGGAAAGTATGGCAAATACATTTCCAAATTCTGGGGAGATGAAAGTGGTGCATTTGGTTACTGGCTGAATGACAATTCCTGTATGGGACTTTCTGATGAAGTAAAGGCTGATGATTATTTCTCTGCATTTGTCTATAAAGACAAAAAAGATTTCTCAGACGCATATGTAAAATTTGATCAGAAATCTTTTGCAGTAGAAGCAACTCTTCCATTTACCGCAGGACTGCAGAAAGCGGAATGGAATAACGATGCCAATAAGTATGTATATAAGGATTTCGATGGAGCGAAACTGACAGTTTATGATTCATCTTTTAAAGTTCTGCCGGAGGACGCATATACAGTAGATGGGGATTCCTTTACATTTGCTGAAGGCGGAACTTATTATCTGGTTGCATCCGGAACAGACAGCGTTAATGTTGTTCCGACAGCAGCTAAGGTAGAAGTTGCGGGCGAGGTGATCATCCCGGCGACCAGCATTAAGGTGAATAAGGAGACTCTTACAGTGCAGGCAGGTGGCAGTGCGGTGTTGTCCGCAACTGTAGAACCGAAGGATACAACACAGGAGACTGTATGGACATCTTCTGATGAATCCGTTGCGACGGTATTAAGAGGACGTGTAACAGGTGTAAAAGCAGGAAAGGCTACGATCACGGCTACTGCAGGAGACCAGAGCGCAAGCTGTGAAGTTACAGTAACAGCTCCTCCCAAATTGTCTTCTATCAAGCTTTACAGAAGTCAGCAGGATTACAAAGATGGTAAAGATCCGTTGGAGATGACTCCGGAATTCAGCAGAGATCAGCATACATATGATCTGAAAGAGCCGATTGCAGATTATGATGACTTGTATGCTGTGACAGCTCTGGCACCGGAATTTAGGGATGCTGAAAAGATAATTAAATACACTGCGAGTGCATGGGCGAATACCTGGAGATATGTGTCTACTGTAGATGGTGTAGCTGAAAGTGTAGTTACCTATCCGACAGGATATGCTGCTTTTTATGTTGGAACCAGAACAGATGATACGGAATACAGGGTTAATGTTAAGTCATATGCAACACTGAGCAGTCTGAGTGTCGATGGCCGTATGGATCAGGCATTTGATAAAGATGTTACCAGCTATCATGCATATGTTGACAAAAACGCAGAAGGCGTGACTGTCAAAGCACAGGGTAAAGATACCAAGTATACACTGAAAGTAAATGGTGAAGTAGTTTCTGCCAACACAAATTATACGGTTCCATACAACTGGGATAAGAACGGTAAGATGAAGATCGAAGTTGTGGTTGGCGGAAATGGTAAAGAAGATCATACCTATACGATTGAAGCAGAACCGTATCCGGAGAAGGATGTGCCGGAATTTGTCAGCCAGCCAAAGAGTGCAGATTATGTTGTTGGCGATAAGCCAAATAAATTATCATTTGTCGCAACATGTACGGGTAAACTGGCTTACCAGTGGTACAGCAATACTGAAGACAACAATACAACCGGTACTGCAATCGAGGGTGCAACTGAGGCTACTTATCAGCCATCTGCTGAAAAAGAAGGAACCACGTATTATTACTGTGTGCTCACAAATACAGAGCAGACAGAAAATAATACAGCTACAACTGACACCGCTTGCATCACTGTTGATCCGAATCCTATGCCGGAAGCAGTATTTGCAAACCCTGGTGAAGAATTAGGTGAAGAATATCCATGGAACTTTGGATATACTTATTGGAAAGACTGGACTGCTGACGAACTGAGTGTAAATGTAACGACACCGGTAGAGGGCGGAACACTTTCCTATCAGTGGGTTCGCAATGATGCAATAGATGATATGTATGGCATTGTTCCATCCTCAGAAGCTACCTGTACTCCGACTACAGATAAACCAAATGAGACAGGATATTTCTATCACTGCAAGGTTACTTATACTTATAAAGGAAAGAAATATTCCACATACGCAAAAACCGGAAAGAAATATACAGATGCAAGCGGTGAAGAGAAAGATGCTGCCGGCGTTTTTGTATATGTAAAACTTGATTCAATGGTCACACCGAATATCTCCACCCAGCCAAAAGATGCTGTTTATACACAGGGTGATATTCCGAACAGCATATATATTTCTGTAAGAATTTCAGAAACTTATGCACAAGAGACTTGCCAGTGGTATGTGAATGATAAAGAAAGCTATGAAGGTGCAACTGCTGTCAAAGATAATGAATCAGCCCACTCCGAGTGGTTTAATACGGATACGAATGAGCCTGGCACAAGATATTATTTCTGCGTTGTAACAGCTTCGCTTCAGGGTAAATCTGCATCTGCAATTTCCAGAATCTGTAAGTTTGTTGTTAATCCTGTAGATGACTATATCGGAACTTTACTGAAAGGTAAAGGAACACAGGAAGATCCTTATCTGATCTCAACAGCAGAGGATTATCAGGCAGTATCAGATCTGGTTGCAAAAGGAATTTCCTTTAATGAAAGATATCTGAAACAGACTAACAACATTACCCTTCCGAGAGGATGGAAACCGATCGGTACTTCAAAGAAGAAGTTATTTGCCGGATATCTGGATGGTAACGGAAAGACTGTATCCATTCCAAGTGGCGAGCTTCCGCTTCTGGGATATATAAAGGGTGCAGAAGTACATAACCTTAAGATTTATGGTAAGAAGATCGCAGGCTATGGTCTGGTAAACAATTTCGAAGGCGTTGGATTTAATGGCAGTGCGATCATTATTGACAATGTAACATTAAAGAGCGGTTCCAGTACCCTGAAATCAGGTCTGATCGGAGCCAATATTACAGAAAACAGTTTTGCAGGAACCTCCGCAGGTTTCGTTGCAACAATCAGAAACTGTACCATCGAGAGTGGTGTAGTAGTAGGTTATGACAAAGACCAGACAATCATCGGAGGAATTGCAGGACGTATGCAGGGTGTGATTGAAAACTGCGTAAGCCATGCAACCGTATATGGTAAATCTTATGTCGGCGGTATCGTAGGCAGCCGTGATAACGCTATGGGTGACAGTAATGTTTACAGCTGTACTTTTGATGGAACAGTTGTAGCAAGCGGTGACCATGCAGGCGGTATCGTAGGTGGCGGATACAACGACAGCTCTGCACCGAACGGTGGAAAATTCTGCATCAATGGCTGTAAATCTTCCGGTACGATCACAGGATCTGACAAAGTCGGCGGTATCCTTGGTGCTGATACTTATGTATTACAGACATGGGAAAACGTTAAGAATACAGTAAAAGGTAACTCCTTTACTGGTAAAGTTCAGGCAACAGCTGATGGCGCTAAATATATCGGCGGTATCATCGGATATTATGGAAGCCTTGACAAATGGGATGATGTTGCAAATAACTACTATGCAAAAGACTGTGGCGCAGAAAAAGGTATCGGATTTGTAGCAAATGTAGATACCAGCTGCACAACACATGAGACAGAGAGCGGTGCTGCTTATGTTACTACAGGAACATACAGCCGTACAGATGACCCGCTTGGAGCAGATGCTGCAAAACTTGCAAACACAGAAGGTGTACAGGTTTATATTGAAGACCTTAAGCTTTCCGGTGAATGCAGAGATACGTTCTATCTTGGCGAAGAACTGAACCTTGACGGTCTCAGTATTAAAGCAGTATACAGCGATGGAACAAGCAAAGATCTTAACTGGAAAGATCTGGAGATCGAAGGTTTTGACAATACAGTCAAAGGCGAGCAGACTCTGACCCTGAATTATGATGGAGCAACAGCTTCCAAGACTATTAAAGTTCTGGCAGCTCCGGACAGTGACCCGATTCATGTATCTTTCACACTCCTTGGTGATACCAAACATGGAGCTGATACAGAGGAATGCCATACACTGGATGGCGAGAACCTGACTACATGGGTAGAGACAGGCATGATCGAAGTAGGTGCTAATGAAACCGTATACGAAGTTATCAAGAGTCTTGAAGAAAAATATGGATTCAAGATTTATGACAGAGAAACACAGTATGGAACTTATATTTATGCGGTTGAGTACAAAGATGTAACTCTTTCTGAATTTGATAACGGACAGAATTCCGGATGGATGGATACTATAAATGATGTGCATCCGGGTGTTGGTGTTGCAAAACAGTATCTGAATGACGGTGATGTGATCGTATTACATTATACAGATGACTATACCAAGGAAGATCAGATACCGGTAGCTGTTAAATCTACAAAACGCGCACTTACAAATCTGCCTGAGACAGCAGATCTTACACTGGATAACAAAGCAGCCGTAGAAGCAGCACGTAAAGCATATGACGCCCTGACAGATGAGCAGAAAGAAATGATTCCGGAAGAACTTGTGAAGAAACTGGAAGCAGCAGAAGCTCGTATGAAAGAGCTGCATGTACACAGCTGGGATGAAGGTAAAGTCACAAAAGAAGCAACTTGCAAAGAAGAAGGTATGAAACTTTATACCTGCACAGAATGTGGCGAGACTAAGACAGAGGTAATTCCGAAAACTGACCACAAGTACACATGGAAAGTAGTTTCAAAAGCAACTGTCTTTGCACCTGAGAAACAGCAGGGAACATGCTCTGTTTGTGGCGCAGTTGTAAACAGAGATAATGGAAAGAAACTTACTGCAACGATCAAACTGAATGCAACTTCTATCAAGCTTCAGAAAAAACAGACAACCAAGAAGATCAGAGTGGCTATGGCAAATGGAGACTCTGTCAGATCCTGGAGATCCAGCAATAAGAAGATTGCAACTGTTAATAGTAAGGGCGTGATCAAAGCAGGTAAGAAGACCGGAACAGCTAAGATCACAGTAACGCTTATGAGCGGTAAGAAAGCAACCCTGAAAGTAAAAGTTCAGACATCAAGAGTAAGAACTACTAAGATCAGTGGTCTGAAGAAGAATGTAAGACTGAAGAAAGGTCAGAAACTGACACTCAGACCGGTAATCAGCCCGCTTACTTCTCAGGAAAAAGTTACTTACACTTCTTCCAATAAGAAGGTAGCAACAGTAAGCAAAAAAGGTGTCATTACAGCAAAGAAAAAAGGTACTGTCAAGATTACAGTGAAATCAGGAAAGAAATCCTATGTGATCAAAGTAAAAGTAAAATAAAATCTGCAATATGATTTTTCAGGCCGGAGTCCTCGTGATTCCGGTCTGCTTTTGCATTAATAAAAAAATTAAAATTTCATAAAGCTACTTGAAGAAGCTTAGAACAAATGATACTATAAATAAAAGCATATTTCTCAAAGTTCTGGGCATTTTTGCCGTCTGATTTTCTTAATTCATTTCAGAAATCCATGCTTTTAAATCCAATTAAAATAAAAAGCAGGGGTTCGAGGTGATGACAATAACAGCACGGTGTATTCTTAAACTCCTGCCAGACAGGAGGTATGCCTATGGCGAGAAGAAAACACAATGCTGCTGTGAAGAGAAAACTAATTGCAAAAGGAAATAACAATGTAAAAAATGGATCGTAATGCAGATCTGAAGAGCTATGCAGGCAAAGAGATAAGGGCAAATCGAAAGTACAAGGATACAGTATTTCGTATGCTGTTTTCAGACAGAGAAAATCTATTGTCGCTTTACAACGCAGTGAATGGAAGTAACTACGAAAATTCGGATGCACTGGAGATTGTGACACTGGAGAATGCAGTCTATATGGGTATGAAGAATGATCTGGCATTTATCGTGGATATGGGATTATTCCTGTACGAACATCAGTCAACATACAATCCAAATATGCCACTGCGAGATCTGTTTTACATATCTGGTGAATACCAGAAACTTGTGAATCACAAATCCCTGTATTCCTCGGCACTGCAGAAGATCCCTGCGCCAAATTTCATTGTGTTTTATAATGGAACAGAAAGAGAAGAGGACTACTGGATCAATTATCTGTCGGAATCATACGAAAATCTGAGCGGCGAGCCGAATCTGGAGCTGAAAGTACTTACTCTGAACATCAACGAAGGTCATAACCGCGAATTGATGGAGCAGTGCCAGAGTTTAAGAGAATATGCACAATATGTAGCGAAAGTACGGGAATACGCAAGGGAATCCGATCTGGATACAGCAGTAGAACAGGCAGTTGATGACTGCATCCAGAATGGGGTCCTTGCCGAATTCCTCCGAAAACACAAATCCGAGGTAATAGCGATGAGTATATTCGAGTATGACAAAGAAGAGGAAGAGCGAAAACTGCGAGAAGCAGAGTATGAAGCTGGATACAATAGTGGAAAGCAGGACGGATATAATAGTGGAAAGCAGGACGGATACAATAGTGGAAAACAGGATGGATATAACAGTGGGAAGCAGGATGGATATAATAGCGGAAAGCAGGATGGATTTACGGAGGGAAAATGTGAAATAATCCATTTAATGTTTGATGCAGGAGAATCATTGGAAAAGATAGCCCAATATACAGGCTATAAAGTTGAAGAGTTGAAGAATCTGTTAAAAAAATAAGAGATTTAATGTTCAGGCCGGAGTCCCCGTGACTCTGGCCTGATTTGGTTACTACAGAAAATTAAAAATTCATAAAGTTACTTGAAGAAACTTAGAACAAATCAATTTGGTTATATTTAATATAGAAGAGATGAAATTTACATTTCATATTGATGCTCCTATAATAAGGCACAAAGGAGGCTTTATTATGAGCACAATATTTCCAAGAGAAGAAAAAGCGGAACAGATTTTTGACGAGATCCTGAAGAATCCACGTGCCTGCGAACGTTTAAAAGATACATTTTTTGCAGCGATTCCGTCAGCAGAAGAGAGTGAGGGTGCAGGAACGGACATTCCGGGAACGGTCTTTGCTGCGGCTTTATTCAACGCTTATGAAAATAAAGATCTTTCTGCATTTATGATGGCAGTCTGCAATAACAGTGTATTTGATCTTCTCCGGAATTCTTTTCTGATTCCAATCCGTTTTAATGACAAAGGGGTGGAAAATCCAATATTCCTTACAGATGAAAACGGAAACCTTCTGGATGAATCAAAAAATCATATCTATGAAAAGAAGTATAAGATGTTCCATAAACTCTTTGAAGAGCAGGATGAGATTCCAGACTACCGTATGTATATGGCAGATGGATTTCGTGAAAGTCATGGATATACTGAGAACGGAGAGATTGAGACAATACGGAATGCAGAACATACAGGAATCCTTTTACTCTTTGAATTCCCTCAGTCTGTAGATCTGGAAATCAATGAAGAAAAAATATATGCAATAGTCTGGGAATATCTGATGAAATTACAGGAGGATCTGCCACGTGCATTGATGTATTATGGTAAACGTGACGAGCATGGAATTGAAAAACACACCAGCAAACTGGGAATCTTCCTGCCATTCTGTCATTTTGAAAGAGAAATGGAAAAGAATATTGAACTTGCGAATGGTATCGGACTGGGATGCAGGGAAGCGATTCTGTCAGAAATGAAGGTGCTGGAAAAATGATTTTGAAAAAGAATAAAGCAGTTGGGATGTGTATATGATGCAACCGGTGATCAGAAAAAATCACATGGACATTGCCTGGCACGAATATACGGATGAAAATGGTGCTGATATTCCGGTCACGCAGGCAAGCCTGACGGAGAAGGCATCTATCATTGGGCGTGTCGGAATCATGCTTCTGTCCTGCGGCACGGGAGCGTGGCGTGTCAGAAGTTCTATGAATACACTTGCAGAGGTTATGGGAATTACCTGCACGGCAGATATAGGCCTGATGTCTATCGAGTATACATGTTTTGATGGTCAGGATGGTTTTACACAGTCACTGTGTCTGACAAATACCGGAGTTAACACCTCCAAACTGAATCGTTTGGAAAACTTTATCCGTGAATTTGAAATTGATGGAAAAGACATGTCAGGAGAAGAATTGCATTCTCTTCTGGATGATATCGAAAGGATTCATGGGCTGTACTCTCCGATTGCCCTTGGATTTGCCGCTGCGCTTGCATGCTGCGGATTTACATTTCTCCTCGGCGGAGGACCGGTGGAAATGTTCTGTGCTTTTGTCGGCGCAGGTTTTGGTAATTTCCTCCGTTGCAAACTAACAAAGCATCATTTTACACTTTTTCTCTGTATTGTATCATCCGTATCGCTTGCATGTCTGGTATATGCAGGATTTCTGAAAATCGGAGAAATGCTGTGGGGTATTTCCATTCAGCATGAGGCGGGGTATATCTGCGCGATGTTGTTTATCATTCCGGGCTTTCCGTTTATTACCAGCGGAATTGACCTTGCAAAGCTTGATATGCGCTCTGGGATGGAACGTCTGATGTACGCGCTGATCATCATTCTGGTTGCAACGATGGCAGCGTGGATCATGGCTTTGCTTCTCCATCTGAAACCGGTTGACTTTATTAAAATGTCCATGCCGGTGGAAATGTGGATCTTGTTGCGGCTTATAGCGAGTTTCTGTGGTGTGTTTGGATTCTCTGTCATGTTTAACAGTCCGGCGCGCCTTGCAACGATGGCAGCCCTGATCGGTGCAGTTGCAAATACACTTCGTCTCGAACTTGTGGATCTGGCAGGAATGCCACCGGCAGTGGCTGCGTTTATCGGCGCACTGACTGCGGGAATTTTTGCTTCTCTGATAAAAAACAAAGCAGGTTACCCGAGAATCTCCCTGACGGTTCCTTCTATTGTAATTATGGTTCCGGGACTTTATCTGTACCGTGGAATTTATAATCTGGGTATGATGTCACTTTCTGTTGCGGCATCGTGGTTTGCAGCAGCAATACTGATCATTGCCGCACTGCCGCTCGGACTGATTTTTGCAAGGATACTGACAGACAGAACGTTTCGTTACTGTACCTGATAAGAGCCGGTGTTATATAGGCAGAATTAGTGACATTCGGCGCAGAATGTCCTATGGACGAATCGTAAAAAAGACGGTATACTGTTCCTAAGATATCCATTGGGATGAAAGGAGCGGAAACCAATGTGGGAAAAAATCAATAATTTTTTAAAAGGGCAGATTGTGACTTCTCTGATCTACATTGTCCTTGGTGTATGTCTCGTGTTTATGCCGGTCAATACAATTAACGTCATCTGCAAATTTGTGTTCGGAATTCTTCTGATTCTGGTAGGTTTGTATCATATCCTGATCTATGTGGCGGAAAAACTGAATTCCACGATTTTTGATCTGTTTTCTGGTGGTGTTCTGATGGTACTTGGAATCTTCCTGTTTATGAACCCGCAGATTGTTGTCAAGCTTCTCCCGATTTTGCTTGGCACATTTATTCTGGTGGACAGCATCTGGTCACTGAAGGGAAGCCTGAAACTCAAAAAACGTGGTGCAGACTCCTGGAAGTTCCTTCTTCTGGGAAGCATTATTTTCATTGCACTTGGTATTTCACTGGTAGTAAACCCATTTACAATGGTGAAATACACGGTAATCTTTGCCGGATGGATATTCCTCTGTAATGGTGTGATTGATATGATCTATCTGATTCTTCTGAGAAAAGGTCTGAAAGAAATCAAACAGGATGTGGAAGCAGTGGATGCAGATGGCGAGATTATTTCTGGTGAAGATAGCGGTGAGACAGATGATCTGGATACAGAAGCTTCCGTACAGCCGGAAGAACCGATTGCACCGGAACCGGAATATGCACCATGGAGTTCCCGTAAGAAAACGGATTCTACAGCTCCAAAAGAGCGTACAGAAGAAATGGAAGGCACAATGTCAGAGAGTGATGATGTGACAGAGGATGCATTTTCAGAGTGCCTTGAAGAAAAGAATCCGCAGGTATGGAAAATGCCAGCCAGGAAGGTTTCTGTAAAGAAGAAGCGGATAGAGAAGTTTCCGAGATGGAAGAGTCACTTGATGTTGAACAGGAAAACGAAAATGAGACATCAGTAGAAGCACCGACAGGTACAATAACCGGACAGGAGAACGATACACCACCAGCCGGCAGAGGCGCATATGTTGTATCCGAGCCAACGATCACAGATGATGATCTCTCCGACACAAAAGATGAGAGCCTTCTTGGAAGGTTCTCCCGCAAACGTAAACATAATAAAAAAGAAGACTGACTTTTTCTTTTCGGCACAACCTTCCCATTCCTAAATGAAATAAATTTTTCATAGATCCCCTTTATAAATATTTTTATAAAAAATATAAAACTCTTCTGAAAAAAGAACACATTTCTTGATTTTTTATCATGGTATAAAAAATCAACAAAAACTATAATAAAGACAGCTTAAGAAAGAACAAATCTTACAAGTAAAGGAGAGGACAATCACTATGAAAATGAAAAAAATTACAGCAATGAGCATGGCAGCTTTAATGGCAGCTACAATGATCCCGTCAGTACCGGTTATGGCAGACGGAGGCGGAAAGG
>ADJS01012662.1_pt1 | contig 10864 bp, 10 predicted proteins | sample 268128 | NCBI WGS metagenome assembly ADJS01 (sample SAMN00007486, study PRJNA43253) | human gut metagenome | isolation source: feces sample TS28 | reverse complement strand
CAGGGTGGCCACCAGGGTCTTGCCTTCACCGGTCTGCATCTCGGCAATGGAGCCGCGGTGCAGGGCAATGCCGCCCATAATCTGCACAGGGAAGTGCTTCATGCCCAGCACACGCCAGGCAGCTTCGCGGCAGACAGCAAAGGCATCGGGCAGGATATCATCCAGCGTCTCGCCGTTTGCCAGCCGCTCTTTCAGGGCCGGGGTCTGCGCCTGCAGCTCGGCATCGGACATCGGCTGATACTTTGTTTCCAGTGCCAGCACCTTTTTGGTAATGGGATTGATCTTTTTCAGCTCCCGGTCAGAGAAGCTGCCAAAGAGTTTTTCAGCAAGGGACATTGTTACACCTCATCTATCAAAAATCGGGGCGGCAGGCCGCCCAACAGCGGAAAAACCACATACTGTTTATATGATACACCAAAGCTGAAAACCCGTCAAACCCGATGGATAGATTTTATCCGTTTTTTGGGTGAACTTTCTGTTAATTTAGAAAAAAAGACCCTCTCCGGCATTGCGCAGCAATGACGGAGAGGGTCGGTCCTATACCAATGTCGCCCCCGGGCGGGGAACGTGCTCCGTCAGCAGAGCGCGCAGCTGTTCCGGCAGGGCGTAGAAATTGCCGTTGGTATATTTCCACGCCCCCACCGCAGCAAGAGCCGCCAGCAGAACCAGCACCAGCAGCGTCATGCACACCCGGCGCAGGGGATGCCGCTTGGGCTGAGGGCCGGGCAGAACATCCTTCTTTGCAGCCCTGCGGGCAGGCAGGAAACCCGTCCCCTCAGCCTGAGGCTTGTTTGCCGCCGTGCGCCGGATGATATCCAGCAGCCAGAGGGCGGGGTTCTCCCCCGCTGGGACGGTGCGCAGAAAGCAGCCCTTCCTGCAGCTGAGCACCAGCACACAATCATTTTCCCGCTCGGCACAGGCGGCAGAGAGATCCGCCCCCACCACGCGGCGGGCAGCCTGGGCCCGGGCCAGCGCCTGCCGGAGCGGGTCGGTGCAGTCTTTGGGCAGGCGGGCACGGGCACGCTTTTCGATCAGCGGGCCGGTCTTGGGGTTGGCATAGCTCACCGCACCAAAATCAAAGACCTTCTCGGCCCCGGGCAGGTTCTCGAGCCGGGCTTCCAGCAGGGCACCGGCGGCAGCATCCGCGCAGATGAGCAGCTTATCGTGCCGTTCCAGCGCCTCCACCACGGCGGCAGGCAGAGTGGTCTCTCCTGCCCCGTACAGGTCTGCCGAAAACGCCTGCCGCAGGGCCTGCGCGGCCTTTTTCAGCCCGGAAGGGCTCTGCGCCTGCAGGGCCACCAGCGTTTCCGCACCCCGGCTCTTCCACTGGGCCGCAGCCCGCCACTGGGGCGGAAAGTTTTCCACCGTTTTGCCCACCGCTGTGGACTGCGCACCAAACAGCCGCAGCACACACCCGGTCTCCTGTTGCTGTGTCAACCTGCATTCCCCCTGCCTTTTAGTGGCCCAGGAACACCTCGTTCAGCTTGTCCAGCGCTTCGGCGCTGTGCTGTGCGTTCCGGGCAAGGGGCTCTGTGCCTGCGGGAACTTTTCCCTGTGCCAGCCGCAGGGCCAGCTCCAGGGCAGCCTGCGCGGCGCGGGCACGCACCAATGCACGGTCGGGCCGGGAGACGGACAGCTTTTTCACATACACCGTCTCGCCCCGGGCCGCGCCCAGATACACCGTGCCCACCGGGCGGAGGGCATCTCCGCCGGTCGGCCCGGCCACGCCGGTCACGCTGATGCCGATCTCAGCACCGGCGGCCTGTGCGGCCCCCAGCGCCATCTGGGCGGCCACGGGGGCCGACACCACATTGTACTTTGCAATGACATCCGGTTCCACGCCCACCAGCCTGGCCTTGGCGGCCTCCCAATAGGTCACAAAGCCGTAGCCGAACACTTCACTGGAGCCCGGCACCGAGGTGATGCGCTGTGCGATCAGCCCGCCGGTGCAGCTCTCGGCGGTGGAGAGGGTGAGCCCCTTTTCCTTTAAGGTGCGCACCAGTGTCTCCTCCAGCCCGGCCACATCCTCATCATACACCGCATCACCCAGCAGATCATAGAACTTTTTGGCATATTCCCGGCACATTTTTTCGCCTTCCGCATCGGAAGCAGCCCGGGCGGTGATGCGGATCTCGCACTCACCAGTCTTGCAGTAGATGGCAGCAGTCGGATTGGCGTTTTCCAGCAGATCACGCACCTGATATTCCAGGTTGCTCTCGCCGCCCAGCACCCGCAGGGTGACAGAGTGCAGGGTGCAGTTCTGACGCTTCATCAGCAGGGGACGGACGCTCTCGTTCCACATAGCCTTCATCTCGCTGGGCACGCCCGGCATCAGGACAGCACAGCGGCCCTCCTGCTCAAACCATGCACCGGGGGCAGTGCCGTGGTGGTTGATGATCTTATGCCCCTTTACGGGCACCATGGCCTGCTTGCGGTTGTTGGGGGTGGTCACCCGGCCGGAGCGGGCAAAATAACCGGTGATCTTCTCCCACTCGCTCTCGTCAAAGATCAGCGTATCGCCATAGCAGGCGGCAACGGTCTCCTTGGTCAGGTCGTCTGCCGTGGGGCCCAGACCGCCGGTGAATACCAGCAGGTCACAGCGGTTCTTTGCCTCGTTGACGAAGTCCGCCAGCCGCCCCTGATTGTCGCCGATGGTGCTCTCCCGCTGGACCGTAATGCCCAGCTCAGCAAGCTCCCGGCTCAGGTACTGGGCGTTGGTGTTGAGGATGTTGCCGAGCAGCAGCTCGGTGCCCACACTGATGATCTCCGCTGTCATGCCGCTCACCCCTCAAACTCGATCTCGTCCGTAATGCGGATGCGGATCCGCTCGGTGTTCTCAGCAGCTTCGGCTTCCAGCTCTGCCAGACCGGGCATGGCGGCTTCGGCCTCCAGGATCTCTGCCAGCTCGGGGCGGATCTTCGGGTGCGGCGGGGTGAAGATGGTGCAGCAGTCCTCATAGGGCAGGATGCTGGTCTCGTAGGTGCCAATGTGGCGGGAGGTCTCGATGATCTCGGTCTTGTCCATGCCGATCAGCGGGCGCAGGATGGGCAGATCCTGGGCGGCATCGGTGCACTGCAGGGCCTTGACGGTCTGGCTTGCCACCTGAGCCAGACTCTCGCCGGTGATGAGGGCCTCGCAGCCCTGTCTGGTGGCAATACGATTGGCAATGCGCATCATGCTGCGGCGCATCAGCACCGTGAACAGCACATCGGGGGCATTGTCCCGGATATACTCCTGCGGCTTGGTGTAGGGCACCACAAACAGGTTGGAGCTGCCGGTATAGGGGGTGATCTTCTGGGCCAGAGCTTTAACTTTCAGTTTTGCGCGCTCAGAAGTATACGGAGGGGACGCAAAATGGATGTGATCCAGGGCCAGACCGCGCTTTGCCATCCGGTAAGCGGCCACCGGGCTGTCGATGCCGCCGGAGAGCATATTCAGGGCACGGCCGGAGGTACCCACGGGCAGGCCGCCCTCTCCGGGTATTTTCGGGCCATGAATATACGCACCGTAATCGCGAATCTCCACAATGACCTTGAACTGGGGGTTCTTCACATCCACCCGCAGGTAGTTGTGCAGCCCCAGCAGGTAAGCGCCCAGCTCCCGCATCAGCTCAGGGCTGGTCATGGGGTAGGTCTTATCCGAACGGCGGGCCTCCACCTTGAAGGTCTTGATGCCGTGCAGGCTGTCGCCCAGATACTCCTCCGCAGTCCGGCAGATGGTATCAAAGTCCTTTTCGCAGACCACGGCACGGCTCAGCGCTGCCAGACCAAACACGGTGCGCACCCGGTCAAAGGCCAGATCCATGTCCACGTCTTCTTCCTCGGGCTCCATATAAAAGGTAGACTGGGTGCAGTACACCTTGAACTTGCCCACGGTCTTGAGCCGGTAGCGCAGGATCTTCATCATGGCCGACTCAAACTGGTTGCGGTTCAGGCCCTTCAGGGACATCTCGCCCTGATAGCCCATAATAATTTCACGCATAGAGTTCTCCTTAATTATAGCTGGCTCACCCTCTCCGTCAGCGCTGACGCGCTGCCACCTCCCCCAAAGTGGGAGGCCTTGGCATTCCACGCAAAGTTTCCGGTTTTGTCAAGAGCTCCCCCTTTGGGGGAGCTGGACGCGGAGCGGCCTGAGAGGGTGAGGATGCTTTCCTTTTTTACTTTTTGATTCTCTGCAAATGCTTCATGCCGTCTTCAAAGGCGTTGAGGAACGCGTCCACATCCTCGGGGGTGTTGTCCGCACAGAAGGACACGCGGATGGCCGTGTCGATGGCCAGCGGGTCCCTGCCCATGGCGGCAAGGGTGTGGCTGGGCTGCCCCCGGCCGCAGGCACTGGCCGAGGAGACATAGACCTGCTGCTGTGCCAGATGGGCCAGCATGGTCTCGCTCTTGATGCAGTTCTCGCTGAAGTTCAGCACCTCGGGCACCGCATTGTCCGGGCTGTTGATGACCACCTCCGGGAAGGCTTTCAGCCCTTCCCGCAGGCGCAGGTTCAGGGCGCGCACAGCAACATCCCGGCTCTTCATGGTCTTGTTCAGGCGGGTGGCCGCGGCAGCAAGGCCCAGCGCATAGGGCAGGTTCTCGGTGCCGGGGCGCTTCTCCCGCTCCTGCTCGCCGCCCAGATAGGGAGCCTGGAACGCCTGATACAGGCTGTCGCTCAGGTAGAGCGCACCAATGCCCTTGGGTGCGTGGATCTTGTGGCCGCTGACAGCCAGCGTGTCGATGTTCGCCAGCTTGATGGGCACCCGCATCCAGGCCTGCACGGCATCCACATGGACGATGGTGCGGCTGTTGCGGCGCTTGACCTCTGCGGCCAGACGCTCCACATCGTTCCGGGTGCCGACCTCGTTGTTGACCATCATGCAGGCCACAAGGATGGTGTTTTTGTCCACATGGTCCAGCATCCGGTCGATGTCCAGCGTGCCGTCCGGGCCGGGGTCCACCACGGTCACATCATAGCCCATAGCGGCCAGACGCTCCAGCGGCTTCTGCACGCTGGGGTGCTCAAAGCCGGACACCACGATGCCCTTGCCGAACCTGCGGGTCAGGGCCGCGCCCAGCAGGGCCATGTTGTTGCTCTCGCTGCCGCAGGAGGTAAAATAGAGCTCCCGGCTCTTGCAGCCCAGGGTGCGGGCCACGGCGGCGCGGGCGGCGTTCAGTGCTTCCTCGCTCCGGGCACCGGGGGCATACAGGCTGGACGGGTTGGCCCAGTGCTCCCGCATGGCCTTGTTGATGACATCCGCCACTTCCGGGGCCACGATGGTGGTGGCGGCGTTGTCCAGATAATGCAATTCAGGGTTTTGCAGCATAAATTTTGATTCCTGCTTTCTCAGTTACGCCAGCGGCACCCGCCGCCGACAGGATTTCATACTAAACCATGATGATTATACCACAAAGCATCTGCCGCCGTAAAGTAGCACGGCCCACTTGCACGGCCCCGCCGGGTGCTGTATAATGAGGGTAACGAACACAAAGAAAGCCGGGTGTTTTTATGGCCGATTATCAGGAATACCGCCGCCGCATCCTGCGCAAGCGCTGGCGCAGGAATTTTGCCGTTGCCGGGCTGCTGGTGCTGCTCATCCTGCTCAGCGCCGTAGGCCTGCTGTGGAAGCGCCTCCACCGGGAGCAGAGCCCTGCCGCCGTGCAGGGCCCGACCATCTTCCAGCAGGAGCTGCAGAGCAGCGAGTGGAACACCATCAGCTACACGCCCGCGCGGCGGCTGACCGTGCAGACCACCTCTGCCGGGTCCACCGCCATGGATTTCCGGCTGGCCGCGCTGGACCGCACCACCGCCGTGGACCGCAGTTATTTTGCCAACGTCTGTTTTCTGGGCGACAGCCTGACGCAGGGGATGCAGATCTATTCCAGCGGCCTGCCGGAGGCCTCTTTCTGCGCCTACCGGGGCGCAAACCCCAGCGTCGTGGTCAATGGCACCACCTGCAAGCGCTCCGATGGCGGCACCGAGGTCCCCATGGAGGTGCTGACAGCCCGGCAGCCCCCGGTGCTGTATATCCTGCTGGGCACCAACGTGCTCAACCGGGACGGGGATTATTCCAGCTTCCTCACCTACTACCGGCTCATGCTGGATATGATCTCCCAGGCCCTGCCCAACACGCAGATCTACGTGCAGTCCATCACGCCTGTCCGGCCCGAGGTGCGCAACAGCCATCCCGGCCTGTACAAAGAGCGGCTGTGCGAGATCAACAATGAGCTGGCTGCCATTGCGCTGGAAAAGAACTGCGCTTTTCTGAACCTGTGGGAAGCTCTTGCCGACGACAACGGTGACCTGAAAGCCGAATACGCCCAACCTGACGGCATCCACATCAAGCCCGAGGGCTACCCCGCCTGGGTGGAATATCTCGCCACCCACACCGTGGGCCAACAGACGGCTTAAGCTGAATACTCACATAGAAAAACCGCCCTTCCGGTATCAAATCGGAAGGGCGGTTTTGTCATACAAACAGGAACGGGGAACGGCATCTAAACCGTTCCCCATCGATTGGTATTTGGCAGGCGTGGCGTTCTCCTGCATCTCTCAGAGCCTAAGCCCTTGTCGTTACCATCGGCGTGTGGCTGCCACGAAATTGACCACCTCAAATACCTTTCTTATCCTATGTTCAGGATACCACATTTATCCCTTTTTGTAAAGTATCTCACTCTGACGCAAAAGACGACGGAAGCGTTTCTGGCTGATGCTCCACATCGTGATAATAGAGTTTTTGTATTCTTCCGGATCACTGGAAACTTTCAGCCTCAGAATAATTTCTGCATAACATCTTATAGTTGATTTGTATATAGAAAAGGGAGAGTGGCCTAACACAGGGATTTCATAGAATGGTATTTTGATTTGCCAAACAATAAAACTAAATGTTTTCATTGTTTGACCCGGCCAAGGCAATCAAGTAAGATTTCCGTTATATCTTTTGTTGCTATCGCCGGTTTGTCACTCATAATTTCCCAAACAGGGTCATTGCTACATTCTCCAGAAAAATATTTTCGGGCGCATTCTACTACACCCTTTATATTTTTTGTGTTCAACATAACATCAAAAGCTTCATCGAAAAGAAGCATATCATATTTTGTAGGTTTCTCTTCTTTAAGGTCAACCTCAAAAAGTCGAATTTGCGCTCTCTCTTCTTCCGATTTCTGAGCCCAGCCAGCTTCATATAACACTTTATAATATTCAATATTGTCGAAATAGTAGCTGCAATTTAAACGGCTTGGAAGAAAAGAAAATTCGGTTTCTCTTATAAATTCAAAGATTCCTTCAACACACCATTTTACATATTCACGCCATTCATCACCTTGCAATTTCATCGACGCAATCGTTGTTTCGAGACACTGTTCAGATTGTTCTAATGTGCTGATAACCTCTCTACAACGAATTTCATTTCTCTTGTATCCAGCTTTTAATTTATCCCCAACTTGCAGTGTCTGACTCATGTGGTAAACTTTCATCTTTTTCTCCACCGCTTCCGATTTGTTGAGCTAAAAAGTCCCATACCCAGCACCTTAACGGTGCGGACATGGGACTTCATATTTTCTCAATCAGAACAGCCCCGTAATCTTGCCATCGGCATCCACGTCGATATTGACAGCGGCGGGCTTCTTGGGCAGGCCGGGCATGGTCATAATGTTGCCGCAGATGACCACCACGAAACCGGCACCGGCGGCAAGGCGGACTTCCCGCACCTCCATGGTAAAGCCGGTGGGCGCACCCGTCAGCTTGGCGTTATCGCTGAAGCTGTACTGGGTCTTGGCGATGCAGACCGGCAGGTCGCCGTAGCCCAGTTCGGTCAGCTCGGCCAGCGTCTTGGAAGCGGCGGCGCTGAAATTCACACCATCGGCACGGTAGATCTTTTTGGCGATGGCTTCCACCTTCTGCTTCAAGGGCATCTCCAGCGGGTAGACGTACTGGATGGGACGATCCTCCATGACCTCCAGCACCTTCTCGGCCAGAGCCTTGCCGCCCTCGCCGCCCTTGGCGAACACCTCGCTCAGGACACAGGGCACGCCCTGCTCGGCGCAGACCTGCTCAACGTATGCCTGCTCCTCCGGGGTGTCGGCGGGGAAGGCATTGATGGCCACCACCACAGGCAGGCCAAAGCCGTTCTTCAGGTTGTCGATGTGGCGCACAAGGTTGGAGGCACCAGCCTTGACAGCCTCGAGATTCGGCTGGTTCAGGTCAGCCTTGGCAACGCCGCCATGGCTCTTGAGGGCACGGACAGTGGCCACCAGCACGCAGGCGCTGGGGGCGATGCCGGCATAGCGGCACTTGATATCCAGGAACTTCTCGGCACCCAGATCTGCACCGAAGCCTGCCTCCGTGATGACGTAATCGGCCAGCGAGAGGCTGAGCTTGGTGGCCATGACGCTGTTGCAGCCGTGGGCAATGTTGGCAAAGGGACCGCCGTGGATGATGGCGGGGTTGTTTTCCAGCGTCTGAACGAGGTTCGGGTCAAGGGCATCCTTGAGCAGCGCGGTCATGGCACCGGCGGCACCGATGTCGCCAGCCGTGACGGGCTTGCCCTCGTAGGTGTAGGCGCAGACGATCTTCGACAGCCGCTCCTTCAGGTCGGAGATGCTGGTGGCCAGGCAGAAGATCGCCATGACCTCGCTGGCAACGGTGATATCAAAGCCGTCCTCACGGGGGGTACCGTTCACCTTGCCGCCCAGGCCATCCACGATGAAGCGGAGCTGGCGGTCGTTCATATCCATGCAGCGCTTCCAGGTGATGCGGCGGGGATCGATGTTCAGGGGGTTGCCCTGCTGGATGCTGTTGTCGATCATGGCAGCCAGCAGGTTATTTGCGGTGCCAATGGCATGCAGGTCACCGGTAAAGTGGAGGTTGATATCCTCCATGGGCACCACCTGGGCATAACCGCCGCCGGCCGCGCCGCCCTTGACACCGAACACGGGGCCAAGGCTGGGCTCACGCAGGCAGAGCATGGTCTTTTTGCCCAGAGCGTTCATGGCATCGGCCAGGCCCACGCTGGTGGTGGTTTTGCCCTCACCCGCCGGGGTGGGGCTGATGGCCGTAACCAGGACCATCTTGCCCTGCTTGGATGCCTTGTGGATGAGGCGGTGGTTGATCTTGGCCTTGTAGCGGCCATAGGGGATCACATCCTCATCGGCAAGGCCCAGCGAGGCAGCGATCTCGGTGATGGGCTTCATTTTGGCTTCCTGTGCAATCTCGATATCAGACTTCATGCTCAAATCCTCCCTGAAATGCAAAAAGGACAGCTTTGCGCACCAATAGCGCAAGGCTGCCCAGACGGTCGGCGTAACAAAACCCGGTTTTGTCTGCACTGTGGTGCTCCACAACGTTCCGTCAGCAGGCAAATCCGTTCTTCTGGGTCAAAGATATCACATCTGCCCGTGGTTTGTCAAGCAGAAACTGTCCGCAAAGAAAAATCTGCCTGTACGGCCCCTGCGGCTTGCATCCATCCTGCCAGATGTGTTATACTAAAGTGTATCAAACGATAGGGAGGCTTTCACGATGCCATTTACACCGAAACTGACTTATAAAGGCAAGCCCCTCGTCCGTAAGGACAACGAGCTGTATTACGGCCGTATGACCGACCCCTATGTGCTGCGGATGCAGATCCTGAGCACCAAATCCGTGGGCGGCATGGATGTGGCCGATAAGGTACACATTCAGGTCTTTTCCACCAACGACAGCCTGGCCCCTGAGGCCCGCGTGTTCCGCCAGACCACCAAGAATGGCCTGTACAACGCACTGGACATTGGCAGCATCTGGCTGCAGAAGGCAAACGAGACCCGCTGAACGGCATAAAAAAGGACCGTCTCCCGCTGAGGAGACGGTCCTTTTTGTTGTGCTTTACTCTTCGGTCACTTCAAAGTCCAGGGGCTTGCCGCAGCCGGGGCACTTGGGTGCGCCATCCAGCAGGTCGTCCTCCTCAAACACAGTGGTCTGACCACAGGCGGGGCAGGTCACCTCGTACTGCACGGGGCCTTCTTCCTGCTCCTCGTCGTCATCCTCCAGCGCGACCTCAAAGGTCACGCCGCAGTGGGCGCAGTTTGCTTCGCCCGCGTCCAGGTCGTCCTCGCTGACGTAAACGGTCTCGCCGCAGTTGGGGCAGGCCACCTCATAGAACGGCTCACTGGCGATATCATCGTCATTGTCGTCCTCTTCGGTATCCTCTTCCTCTGCTTCGGGCTCCTCGTCATCCTCATCGTCCTCATAGAGGTCGGCTTCCAGATCCTCCAGCTCCTCGCTCAGGTCGTTGATCTGGTCGTAGGCGCGGGTCACATCTTCATCGATGCCGTCCACAGCCTCTGCCAGTTCGCCCAGCAGTTCGCTCATGGCCTTGATGACCTTGCCCTCTTTGGTGGTCTCGTCGATGCCCAGGCCCTCGATCAGGCCCCGCAGGTATGCAGCCTTTTCCTTCATAAGAATGACCTCCTATTTAAAATAACCTCTCAGGCCGCTCCGCGGCCAGCTCCCCTAATAGGGGAGCCCTTGGCATAGCGGAAAACTTTCCGCCGCACGGTTCAGCCTGTGAAGCAAAAACCGGGCACACGGTTGCCCGCTGCCCGGTCTGTCGGTAAATTAGACGCGCTCCATATACTCGCCGGTGCGGGTATCGATGCGGATGTGGTCGCCCTCGTTGATGAACAGAGGAACGCGGATCTCAGCACCGGTCTCGACAGTAGCGGGCTTCAGGGTGTTGGTGGCAGTGTTGCCCTTGACACCCGGCTCGGTCTGGGTGACTTCCAGCTCGATGAAGTTGGGGATCTCGACGCTGAAGACCTTGCCCTTATAGCTCAGCAGCTTGCACGGCTCGTTCTCCTTGCAGAACTTGAAGTTATCGGGCACATCGGAAGCGTTGACGGGGATATCG
>ADJS01020428.1_pt1 | contig 10893 bp, 12 predicted proteins | sample 268128 | NCBI WGS metagenome assembly ADJS01 (sample SAMN00007486, study PRJNA43253) | human gut metagenome | isolation source: feces sample TS28 | reverse complement strand
CCTTTCCGCAAACCCGAGTTTCTGTTTACCGTCCTTCTTTCCGGTCTCACCCGGAAAGAAGACACCTGCTCTGCTCATATCCGGCTTTCTTACGCCGCCTTTTTCGCGCATTTCGAGCACTGCGGCAGTCCATCCGTCTGTTCCAGTGCTACAAGTTTTACTTTACGTTTCAGCCCTTTGCAGGAAAGACTGTTATGATACCGGTTTCCGTATTTCGTATAGTAAACTTCCGCACCCGCAGCGCCATTTCCCACGCACTGTTCGCATTCCTTATATTTTTCTCCATCCTGATTCCGTTTCCACGCAAGCGCACCCGGTGAGGAAACCTGGATCGAAAGATTGATATGACTGCACGACGAATCAGTATGATACACACTGCCGTTCTCAGTCACCCACACCATCTGTTTTGCTTCGCCCTCTTCTTCATCCGCCTCCTCTTCTGTCTTTCCGCAGAACAGATGCACTTTCGCACACGCTGCAATTCCCCTGTTCCGCACCGGAACGAGGCGGTTTCCCATTTTCGGCCAGTAAATCGCTTTCAGTTCCAGCCATCCATTTTTCACACGGCTTCCTGCCAGTGTCACCATTCCATTTTCGCGGATTTCTTTTGGAATCTTTGCTTCTGCATAAGCAATGCACGCGGCCGTTTCCGGTATTTCATACGTTTCTTTTCCCGTCTCATCCACCGCGTAGGCACAGACGGAAAGATACCGCGCGGACTCCTGCAGAGATACCGTCAGCATTCCATGCAGCCGGTAAAGATCCACGATTTTTAATAACACAAGAACCGCGATCAGAAAAACAGGAAGTGCCAGTGAAGCTTCCACCGTCAGGCTTGCCCTGTTCCATTTTCGTTTTACAAAAGGCTGCTCTCCTGATCCGGATTTATAAAAATTCCCGGAAGAGTGGATAAGTTTTTTGATAAGGTTCCAGAAATAAATGTGCCGTTCAGAAGAACACCCTTTTGTATCCCTGCCGGAGTCATCCCATTTTTCAGGCTGCTCCCTGCATCTCATATCCATAATTTCTCGTAATCTCATACTCTCGTTTCCCAATTACCGCCGTAAAACCGGCTTCCAGTTCATCGACACAGCAATCCAGTCGGAAACCCGGCTGCTGCTGTTCTGTCCGCATATTGTATTCCACCAGATCCATCGCTCCAAACGTTACCGCTTTTCCCGATTTCTGCATCAAAAGCAGCCGCAGATAATCGGAATACTCCATGCCGCCCGGTGCATTTTTTCTGCTCTGATCCCCTGTTTCCAGCAGTTTCGGAAGCTGTTCCAGAGAAAGCTGCCACGATTCTGCCGTTTTGAACAGTGCTACTTTTCCACCATCCAGCAGTTCCCGCAGATCCAGAATGCTTTCTGCAAATGCCCAGCACACGGCAAGTGCCATTTTCACAACCGGCATCGCCGCCGGAACTCCAAACGACGCGGCAATTACCCCCGCCATTGCTTCCATCTCGCCCTGCTTCTGCGCATCTTTCGCCAGATACACCAGATTTGCCGCCTCCCGCAGCGCCAACAGACGGTTCACGGTTCCCGCCAGATTATCCTGGTCACTGTTTTTTTCCGCAGAGCACATATTCCACCTGGCACTGCAGCCCTTCCTTCTTCTCCTTGCTGGTATAGCACGGAAATTTCCACAGAATATATTCGGACGAAAGCATCTTATCCACAAAGCTCAGTTCTTTTCCACACTCTGCCATGCCAAACCCGCTCTGCAGCTCCCGTTTTGATGCAAGAAACGATACATCCGTTTCCCCCTGCGACAGTGCCTGCCCTTCCGGGAGGACCAGTCCTAAAATTCCCATTTTCATTACTTTTTGAATGACCTCAATCGGATTCACAAAATCTTCCGGTACCGGCTGCTTCTGATCCGGTTCCGAAGGCGTGCCGTTTCCAGATTCTCCTTCACCTTCTGTTTTTTCTGTTCCCTCTTCTGGCTGTTTGGATTCTTCATACTGTTTTAAAACCTCCTCTTCCTCGTAACCGCTCTGTCCGTCCTCCTGACGTTTCACGGTTTCCTGTTCTCCTCTTAATTTCTGGGAAAGCTGCTGTATTCCATAAGTTCCAAGGCTGGCTTTCATTGCCTCACAGATCTGACGGGAGAAAGCACTTCCCTCCTCGTCTGTCGCAAGACGATAGCCGCCGAGATAAACTTCTGTAACCTGTCCGCCAGATAAACTGCCTGATAGAATTCCCATCCCCGATGCAGTGGGGGACAGAACTTCTCCCGCAGTTTCTGCGACTTTTCTGCTCATGGTTTCAGGTTTCCAGACACCGCTCTTATCCCCGCCGTTATAAAAAAACAGCTCGTACTGTCCCAGCAGTGTTCTGTCATACCCGGCAAACAGAGAATACAGTCCCTGTTCCATTGCGCAGGCCGTCATCACCCGTGCATGGGCATTTCGCACCGACGCAATTGTCCCGGAAATCAGGGAAAGCATCAGTATCAGAACGAGACACAAATATGCTGTTATGCTTCCGGCTGCCCATCTTTTCTGTCTTTCTGTTTCCCTCATGGGATACAGCTCCTTCCACTTTACTTTTACTTTTTCGAACTTTAGATGCCGTGGATCGGATAAAGGATATACCGAGACACAGATATGCAAATGACATATAGGTCCGTACCGGCTTCTAAATTTTTCTTTGGAGTTCCGTATTGGACATTTTCCCGTTTATACGGTGTTGCTCTGGTTTGTGACCTTCTCCATCAGACTGTTGACCAGACTCACAAGCTGCTTTTTAAAGATTAGTACGAGTCCGATCAGCACAACGAGAATCAGAATCACTTCCACAACACCCACCGCATCTTCCTCTTTCCAGAACTCCGATATCAGCTTCATAATTCCCACCTCCCTCTCTTTACCAGCTGTTGTGGGGATAAAAACATCCCCTATGCATAAAAGGACAAAAATGCCGGAACCGTGAGTATGACCAATACAACCGCAAGCATCATGCCCATCGGAAGAAGAAGCTTTGTCGATGCCTTTTCTCCTGTTGTTTTCGCCTGCCTTCTTCTCTCCTCAAAGGCCTCCTGCGATTCCTGTTTCAATAATTCCAGCAGTCCTTTACTGCCTTTTTTCAGATTCTGCGTCAGCAGAACAGCAAGGGAACGATACGCTCCGGTTCCCATACGCATTCCCATGCGCTGGTACGCTTCCTGCTCGGAAACACCGTTTTCCATCTCCTGGCAGGTAAATACAATCTCTTCATAAGCAAAACGTTTCTGCCCGCCAAGCGCCAGATTTTTCCGGTAATCCACTGCAATCCGCTCGAGTACTTTCCGCATCCAAGCCCGGCACCCAGAAGAAGAACCATTTTGCTGACAATTTCGGGATAATCCCGCAGCATCTGTTCTTCTCTTTTCTGCCTTGCTTTTTCTTGTTCCCTTCCTTTTGCCGCCCAGCAGACTGCTCCTGCCGCCGCGGCAAGTGCCATAAGTTCCAGACCTGTCAGATCCGGCACTTTTGACCATGTTACAGTTTCTCCGTTCAGTGTCTCCGGCAGATAATAGGCTGTTTCTTCGGGATGCGCTTCGTTTTCTTTTTCCACTGCTTTTTTCAGTGCCCTAAGAACCGCATCCCGCCCTTTTATCTCCGGTGGATAGACCTGAACCTTCCGTATATATTCTGTTGTTTCCCCCTGAAGTTCCAGTTCCGCTTTCAGCGTAACCTCCACTCCTTCTTCGGGAATCTCGTCTGACAGCAAACCCCGGCTGTCAATCAACAACGGCCTGTCTGTTTCCCAGCTAAGCGCCACCGGGCTTTCCCGGTATTTCCGTAACCAGATCCATGTTTCTGTTTACCGTATGAAAAGACAGATTCTCACCTAAGATGATTTCATCCAGCGCCTCTATCGCCGCACTGAACGCCTCTTCTATCTCTTCTGCGCTGTAAGCTCTTGCAGGTACAGACAGTGTAATTCTTTCCGGTTTCTGATTTCCAACAGAAACCTCAAGTTTTTCCTCTGTCGGTTGGCTGCCTAAGGCACCCCGTTCCAGTTGAAGTTCCGCTTTTTCATCTCCTGAAACTTTTCGCACTCCGATCGGAAGGCAGAGTGCAGTGCCCGCTATAAACCCTGTCGCTGCAAGGCAGAAAATCCGTCTCACCAATTTGTGATCTTCCGCCTTTTTTCTCATCCGGAAATACCAGATGAACAGCCCCGCCCATGCGGTCAGACAAATCCACAACATTTGATTCCTCCCCTTTTTTGCGGACGAATCGTTATGATTCGCAGTCTTACTTTTTAAACTTCAATTGCTTCTTAAAACTCAATGTCCAGAATCTTCTTTCCAAGCACCCATGCCGCCAGATACACGGCAAGGCATCCGCTCATGAAGAAAACCCCGATTACATTCCCATACATCACACTTAAGAATTCCGGAAAGGAAAGCTGTACATATCCCAGAATTCCAAACGGCACAACACTCATAATATTCTGCTCGAACCGCCGGGAAGAAACGCCCGCACGGATTTCCCGCATCGTGTCAATTCTCGTACAGAAAATATCCCACGTATTCTGAAAGATCTCGCAGACATTTCCTCCTGTCCGCTTCGCAATCACCAGTACACTTGCAAACGTCGCAATATCGTCAATGCGGCTTCGCACCGCAAGATCCTGAAACAGTTGTTCCACCGACACGGAAATCATCATTTTATGACGCATCCGGCGCAGTTCCTGTACCAGAATGTTTTCTTTTCCCAGCGACTGTTCCAGCTGTCCTGCCGCCTCCAGCACTGCATTTTCCATGGAATAGCCGGAACGCAGTGCCGTGTGCATCCACGCAATCAGATCCCGGAAGCTGTCGTACAGCTCCTCTTTCCGTCTCTGAATCCGGTTTTTCCGATACGTGTGAAAACATACGATTCCAACCGGAACCACAGCAATGCATGCCCACCACGCCCGGTAACAGAGCAGGTTCACAGCGGCGGCAATCCCAAGACTGATTCCCGCTATTTCGAGATATTCCCGACCGGTAAATTCCCAGGTCTGATAATCGATCCCCTTCGTCTCCTTCTCCTCTGCCATGCCCGTCTTTACCTGGCTTCCCGCACGTATTCTCATCCTGTTTTCCCCTCCAGTTTTTCTCTGTGTACCAGTTCGCCTGTCTTTTGCAGGCCTCTCCCATATTCTCTTCGAAACAAAGAAACCGTTTTGATTTCGTCCTCCTCCATCCCTGTGATCTCTGCGATCTCCTCCACCCGACGGCTTCCATCCTCCCCGCGTCCTAAATGCACGAGAATTTCGATTCCCGATGCAATCTGGCGGCGGATTGCTTCCAACGGGAGCTGCACTCCCATCAGTACCATCGTTTCCAGACGGGAGATCATATCTTTCACGCTGTTTGCATGTGCCGTGCTCAAAGATCCCGCATGCCCGGTATTGAGTGCGGATAATAATTCAAACGTTTCCGCTCCGCGCACTTCGCCGATAATTACGCGGTTCGGCCGCATACGCAAAGCTGCGCGGATCAGATCGCGGATCGTAATTTCTGTTCCTGATTCCAGATTTGCCTCTTTTGCTTCCAGCCGCACCAGATTCTCCACACCCTGGATCTGCAGCTCTGCATTGTCTTCGATGGTTATGATGCGCTCGCCCTTTGGAATGTAGACGGAAAGCGCATTCAGAAATGTCGTTTTGCCAGATCCGGTCGCCCCGCCGATCATCATGCTGTAGCGGGTCCGGACGAGGGCCTGCAGAAACTCTGCCGCCTCTTTTGTAATACTCCCGATGGAGACCAGAAATTCCATCGTCACCGCCTGCTCCGGAAAGCGGCGGATGGTCAGAATCGGTCCGTTTAATGCGACCGGTTTCATGACAACGTTGACGCGGTCTCCATTTTCCAGCCGTGCATCCACAATCGGATTCTGTTCATTCACCACGCGGTTGCACCGGCCTACAATCTGCTGAATCACATCCTCCAGCTTTTCCGCGGAGGTAAAGCTTTTGCCGTATCTCTCGATTCTGCCGTTCCGTTCCACGAAGATATGTTGATAACCGTTTACCATAATTTCGGTAATTCCCGCATCTTCCAGCAGCTCCTGCAGGACATCGAGCCTCCGCACACTGTAGAACAGCTGTCTGCGCAGCTCCGCCTTCTGTGCCACCGGAAGATACCGTGTTTCTTCTTCCCCTAAAATCAGACGGTCAATCTCTTCGAGAACCTCTCCGTCATCCGGTTCGGATGCGATATCGATCCGCTCCATTAGTTTTCTCCGCAGAATTTCCGGCATTGTCATGTTTCTTCTCCTCTTCTGCCGTCCCGCAGAATCTGACGCACATAGTCGCCCAGCTCGCTCCAGACAAGCTCCTCAAAGTAGGCTTTTCCCGTCCGGTTTGCCGTGTGGAACGGAACGTGGATTTTCCGCATCTTGTCCAGCACCGACTGGCAGTCCCACCGGCGCAGCAAATTTTCAAACTGCTCCATTTTGGCCGCAGAAATCACATCATTCCTTATCGGAACGTAAATTTCATTGCAAAAATCCAGGATCTGATACAGATCCGCCACGCCATCCCCGAGGTCGAGAATCAGCACTTCATAGCTGCTGTTCTTCTCAATCTCCTGAAACAGCCATTTCCATTCTTCATATTTTGCAGTCTGAATGTCCATCGGCGATGCGGCGGGCGGCAGATAATCCAGGTTCTGCATTGACTGGACCATTCCGCCCAGTTTGTAGATGATGCCCTGATTTTCCTGTCTCGCATAATACAGAATATCGCTCATTCCCCTGTCGTAGCTGCATTCCAGCAGCCGTTCAAATCCGGAATAGCTCTCCATATTGAGATACAGCACTGCCCGCTCCTTCGCCAGAATCTGCCCCATCGTCAGGGCAAACGAGGTCTTCTGCGTCCGTCCGACCGGCGAATAAATGCCGATAATACGCATTTCCTTTTTCGGCAGCAGTGCAGGCGATGTATCGACACCATTTTCTACGCCGTAGCACGCCATGACCTCGCGGATCACCTTTTCCGATGACTGGTATTTGTAGACCGCCGGATACTGATCCAGCACCGGACTGTGTACGCCCTCAGACAGAATGATAATCTGACGGATCGGATACCGGCGGATCTCTTCTTTCATCGCTTTATCCGAAATCAGAAGAATCTCTGTTTCGTTATTCTTTGCGAACTCCAGAAACATCTCCGCACTGGAAAATGCATGCACTTCGAACGGAATATTTCTCTTCTGGTTCAGATATTCCATAAAATTGCGTGCATATTCCATTTCCGTGTCACAGACTGCAAAAACACTCTTTTCTTTGCAGTATTCAATAAAATCCCCCAATCCAGAGCAGCACTCCCATCAGCACGGGAACGGAAAAATGGATGCACTCCATGCCCCACTTCCCATCGTAATAGGGAACCGGCTCTGTTTTTTTCTGGTATTTTCTTTTGGTAAAATAAGTTTGGAAATAATTGAAAAATTTGGTAAGACGCTGCGGTAAATTTCCGCAGACGAGAATGATTCCGATAGATAAGACCGCTCCAGACAGGAACGACACAATCATACATTTCAGGATCGCTGGCACACCGAGAAAGCCTCCAACAGCGGATAGGAGTTTGATATCTCCCGCGCCCAGCATATGAAAATAGAACAGAATGTAAAGTGCGAGTATCGGGAAAAGCATCCCAAAAAGAAAAATACCCGCTCCCGCGGCGCCATAGCGGATGAGCTGTGTAACCAGCCCGGCGATCCATGCGGTGATAATCCATTCATTTGCAATTCTGCGTGTTCTTAAATCCATCCATACCGCCCCTGTCGCAACTGTCAGTACCAGACAGTGCTGCAAAGACATTTTGTCTCTCACCTCCCGTTTCGTTTGGGTCAACTTGATTGTGAGGTCATTATAGTTGCCTCTTTTCGATTTGTCCAGCGGTTTTCGGCAACTTTTTCCGGTTTGTGAATTGCCTCCAAAAACGGGATGAAAATTTCTCACACCAAAAAGAAAAATCGTGTGAAAGGTTTTCCGTTTTTCGCGGATTCGTAGAATCGTATCGCAATTTCGCCGCTGCTTTTTGGCTATTATTTTATGATCCTTTTTTGCAAGAAATTTTCCAGCCGCATCACAGCAAAAAGAAACAGACCCGAACTTTTTTCTTCGTTCTGGTCTGCTTCCATACAGTTTTTTCTGTTTTTACTGAATAAAATCCGCATACTCCGCTCTGCTGACCTTCTTCAGATCCTCCGGCGCCATGCACAGCGTGGTTCCGATTCTTCCCCCGCTCACGTAAACTTTCAAATTGTGCCGCACATTCCTGAATCACGGTCGGATACTGTTTTTTCATTCCGATCGGGCTGCATCCGCCGCGGACGTATCCGCTGACTGCAGTGATATCTTTGACATGGATCATCTCGATGGATTTCTCCCCCACCGCTTTCGCCGCTTTTTTCAGATCCACTTCCTCTGCGATCGGAAGCACCAGCACATAATACTGCTTGCTTTTTCCCTGTGCCACAAGCGTTTTAAACGACTGCTCGACCGGCGCGCCGGTTTTCTCTGCTGTGTGAAGCCCGTCGATAAATTCATCGCATTCATATTGAAGAACTTCGTATTTGATTTTCTGGCGGTCCAGAATCCGCATTGCATTTGTTTTGATTTCTTTTTCTTTTGCCATTATTTTCTCTCCGGTGCTCCCTGCAGTGCATACAGTTCTTTTTTGAGCTGTTTGATTTCTTTTTTCATCTCAATATTTTTCTGTTTCAGCCGTACGACAGCATCCCCGGCTTCTTCCGGTTTTACAGAAAGTAAACGTGCAATGCCGAGGGTATTGATGTGTTTTAAACAGTAATCCGCATACGCTTTTTCACCTGAAAGCATGGTCACGCGGACGCCGCCTTTGTATTTCTGGGCACTTAAGATTTTGATCAGACGGATTTCCCCTGTTTTTGCAACGTGGGTTCCACAGCACGCACAGCTGTCGTAACCTTCGATCGTCACAATCCGCACCTGGCCCTCGATCTCTTTTTTGCTCCGGTAATCCATGGTTTCCAGCTCTTCCTTTGACGGATAACTGATCGTAACCGGAACATTTCGAAGCACGGCTTCGTTTGCCTCCTGCTCCACATCGTAGAGCTGCTCCTCGGTCAGAACGCCGTCAAAATCAACGGTAATGACATCACTTCCCATATGGAATCCAACGTTGTTGAAACCGTAAATCCGATGCACGATACCTGACACGATATGCTCTCCGCAGTGATTCTGCATATTGGAAAAACGTTTTTCAAAGTCAAGTTTTCCAACTACCGTTTTGCCCGGCTCGAGCGGTGCTTCCACGGTATGCCAGATTTCGCCGTCGATTTCCTGTACATCCGTTACAAAAATTCCATCCAGTGTTCCCTCATCTGCCGGCTGGCCGCCGCCCTCCGGGAAAAATGCGGTCTGATCCAGCAGCACGCGGTACATGCCGCCCTCGCAGACGCTCCGTTCTACGGTTGCCTCAAATTCACCCAGGTACGCATCCTGATCAAATAATCTTGTTGTGCTCATAATTTTTCCTCTTTTCCGTCTATTCGTTTACAATGTCAATCTGGCACATTTTCATAGCTTCCAATGCATTTTTATGACTCTGCGGCGTTACGCCCGCGCACGCGGATGCATCGACCGAAATCGGCACTTCCGGATAAAATGCTTTCAGCAGCATGGCATTGGAAATCACGCAGATGTCGGTGCAGAGTCCCACGAGTTCAATGAATTCCGGCACGCCGCCTGCCAGTTTTTCGATCTCCTCCGGCAGATTTTTTGCACCGAAGGTGATTTTATTCATCACCACGGCCTGTTTTTTCTCCGCCATTTTCTGAATTGTATCCTGCAGTGCATGACCCTTCGTCCCTTCGATACAATGCTCTACCGGAAGTTTTCTGCCCTCGGACGTTTCCAGATAATCCGCAAAATGGGTATCTCTGGTGCAGATAACAGCTCCGTCAAACGAATCCATCACCTCTGCAACGCGGTCAACAATCCCGGCCGCCTCTTTCGTGCCGAGACTTCCGTCGATAAAATCATTCTGCATATCTACTACAATTAATACTTTCATCTTTGTTCTCCCTTCTGGGACATTTTTTATAAATGCTGCATCCAGCTCAGTGCCAGTGAAATCCAGCTCTGGCACTCTTCGCGTACTGCGTTCTGGTATTCATAGCTCTGTGTCTCCTCGCTTGCAAGGCCAAGGCCGTGGCCGCCGACCGGATAAATATGCATTTCTACCGGAATCTCCAGTGCATGCAGTGCAGTAAAGAACAGAATGGAGTTTTCTACCGGCACGCAGTCGTCCGGCGCGGTATGCCACAGGAAGGTCTTCGGCGTATCGAGGCTGACCTGATTCTCGAGAGACATCTCGTCTACCAGCTCATCGTACCGGTCTCCCAGCAGATTGGTGAAGGATCCGCGGTGCGCTTTCGGACCGGATGTGATAACCGGGTAGGATAACAGCAGACCGTTCGGACGAAGCTGCTCTGCGTCTACGCCAAGTTCTTCTGCAAGGAATGTTTTCTTTTTCCAGAACACACCGTACGATGCTGCCAGATGGCCGCCTGCGGAAAATCCCGCTACTACTACTTTGTTCGGATCAATATGATATTCTGCCGCATGCTCCCGCAGATGTGCAACGGTCCAGGCAAGCTGGCGGAGTGCCGTCGGATAGTGAGCTGCCGGAGCAACACTGTAATGCAGAACAACAGCGTGGTAACCGGCTCCGACAAACTTCAGCGCAATCGGCTCTGCCTCACGCTCGGACACCCATTCATAACCGCCGCCCGGGCAGATCACGATGACCGGACGCACGCGTTCCGGAGCAATCTCACGCGAGTTGTCCAGAAAATACGTATATAATTTTGCAGTTTCTTCTGTATCTTTTACTTTGACATCTAATACCTGATAATTCATAA
>ADJS01004280.1_pt1 | contig 10913 bp, 7 predicted proteins | sample 268128 | NCBI WGS metagenome assembly ADJS01 (sample SAMN00007486, study PRJNA43253) | human gut metagenome | isolation source: feces sample TS28 | reverse complement strand
ATCGGAAGAAACGATCCATGCCCATGCGGAAGCGGTAAAAAATACAAAAAATGCTGCGGAAAAAACGCTTAATTCGTTAAAAGAAATAGTCGAATATGTAAATGAAACAAGGAAGAACCTTTTGGCTTATGTGATAGCTGAAGGGTTCTTTTATTTTAGAAAATTTTGATAAAATCCCATATGAGATAAAAATACAGAAATTATTGACATTTTGTATACATGATGTTAGAATTTCAATTAGTCGTCTAATGATTAGTTATCTAATTAAAATACTCAAAGTAAAGAAAGGAGCATACATGAAGAAGTGTGAAGGAATTTACAGTTTGATCGGCAAAGTGAATCATAAGAGTGCGATTTATGGATTTGAGCTTTTGAAAGAAGAAAATATACATCCGAGACAGATGCCTCTGATCATTCATTTAAAAAAATGCGAAGGCTGTACACAAAAAGAGTTAGCCGAGAAGATGCAGGTCAAGCCGTCTACGCTAAACGTAATGATTGGACGAATGGAAAAGAATGGATATATAGAGAAAAAACAAGACGAAAAAGATTCAAGAAAAAGCAGAATTTATTTTACTGAGAAGGGAAGAAGTATCTGTGAAGACGGTCATAAAAAAATTTGTCATGATACAAGAAAAACTTCAAGAGTATTTTACAAAAGAGGAGCAGGAAGAACTCAAGAGACTGTTAAATAAATTTTGTGATTGTCTGGATGAACAGACAGAGATAACTAAAAAAAAGAAAGAAAGGAAAAATCAGATGCTTAAATTATTTCGATATTTGAAAAAAGCATATGTGCCTATCATTGCGATCGTGTTATTGCTGATCCTACAGGCGAGTTGTGACCTGACATTACCAACATTTACTTCCAATATCGTCAATGTTGGTATTCAGCAGAAGGGTATTGAAGACGCAGTTCCTGATGTAATGAGAGAAGAAACATTTCTGGCATTGAAATCTCTTATGAAACAAGATGATGCAGATGATATGGAAGATGCTTATAAACTTTATACAAAAGATCAGGTAAAAGATTCAAAATATAAAGATTATAAAGACGGACGTTTATATGTCAGAAGATATATCTCCAAAAAAGACAGAGAACATCTTGATACGAGTATGTCAAAGGCAATGCTTAAGTTGTCAGCGCAGATGGCAAAACAGATTCAGGCCAATCCACAGGCAGCAGCTTCTTTAAGCAAGAGCCGAAAAAAATGATGGCGCAGATGAAGAACATGGATCAAAAGACATGCCAGATACGATCATCAGTCAGGCAGCGATTTCTTTTGTGACTTCAGAATACAAAGCAATCGGACTTGATATTGACCAGATGCAGACACATTATCTGTTAGTGACAGGAGCAAAGATGATCGGGCTTGCGTTCTTGATCATGGCAGCAGCAGTGAGTGTTACTTTATTGTCAGCACGTTTAGCTGCGAAACTAAGTCGTATTCTGAGAGAGAAAGTATTTGAGAAAGTTATGTCGTTTACAAACTCAGAGTTTGATAAATTCTCAACAGCCTCATTGATCACAAGAAGTACGAATGATATCCAGCAGATTCAGATGTTTATGACGATGGTATTCCGTATCGTCGTATACGCACCATTAATGGGGATCGGAGGTATTTTCAAAGTATTAACAACCAATGCGAAGATGACATGGACGATCGCTATCGGTGTGATCGCGATCATGTTAGTGATCTTTGTATTATTTAAGGTAGCGATGCCAAAATTTAAGATCTTACAGAAACTGATCGACCGATTAAACTTAGTAACAAGGGAAATTCTTACTGGACTTTCCGTAATCCGTGCATTCAGTACAGAAAAACATGAAGAAGAACGTTTTGACAAAGCCAATATGGATCTGATGAAGACAAATTTATTTGTAAACAGAGCTATGACATTTATGATGCCAACAATGATGCTGATCATGAATGGTTTAACTGTTCTGATCGTATATGCTGGAGCATCCAATATTGATGCAGGAAAGATGCAGGTTGGAGATCTGATGGCATTTATCCAGTATGCAATGCAGATCATTATGGCATTCTTATTTATCTCCATGGTATCTATTATGATGCCTCGTGCACAGGTTGCAGCAGAACGTGTCAATGAGATCTTAGATATGGAAGTCATGATCAAAGATCCAGAAGAACCAAAAGAATTTTTACCAGAGAAAAAAGGTGAAGTTGAATTTAAAAATGTATATTTCTGCTATCCTGATGCAGATGAAGCAGTGCTTCATAATATCAGTTTTACAGCACCAGCTGGTAAAACAACCGCATTTATTGGAAGTACAGGTAGTGGTAAATCAACATTGATCAACCTGATTCCTAGATTCTTTGATGTCAGCCGTGGAAGTATTTTGGTTGATGGGGTGGATATCCGTGATGTAAAACAGCATGATTTATGTGAAAAGATCGGATACGTACCACAGAAAGGAGTATTGTTCTCAGGAACGATCGAATCCAACTTAAAATATGGAAAAGAAGATGCAACGATCGATGAAGTGAAACGTGCAGCAAGAATCGCACAGGCAACAGATTTCATTGAGGAGAAAGAGGAAAAGTATGATTCACCGATCGCACAGGGCGGTTCCAACGTATCTGGTGGACAGAAACAGAGATTATCAATTGCAAGAGCTATTGCAAAAGATCCTGAAATATATATTTTTGATGACAGTTTCTCAGCACTTGATTATAAGACAGATGTGAAACTTCGTTCTGAACTTCAGAAAGAAACAAATGGAAGTACAACATTGATCGTAGCACAGAGGATCAGTACGATCCTTCATGCAGACCAGATCATCGTCTTAGATGAAGGAAATATCGTAGGAAAAGGAACTCATGAAGAGTTATTAAATACTTGTCCGGTTTATCAGCAGATTGCCAAATCGCAATTATCAGAAGATGATCTTAAGAAAGCAAGGGAGGTGTCTGACCATGAGTAATAATCGAAGAAGAGGTCCGATGGGTGGCCCAGGCAGAGGAATGGCACCAGGCGAGAAAGCCAAAGATTTAAAAGAAACAATGGTCAAACTGATCAAATATATGAGACGTTTCTATGTTCCGATCGTTATGGTAATCATTTTTGCCATTGCAAGTACCGTGTTTAACATTGTTGGACCAACGATCTTAGGAGATGCAACAACTGAGATCTTCAAAGGACTGGTTCGCAAAGTATCTGGTGGAAGTGGAATTGATTTTGATAAAGTTAAACATATTTTATTGATGTTGTTAAGCTTATATGTAGCAAGTGCGATTTTCTCATTTATTCAGGGACTGATCATGACACATGTATCAAACAATGTCAGTTACCAGATGAGAAAAGATATTTCAGAGAAGATTCATCGTATGCCAATGAAATATTTTGAAAGCAGAACCTATGGTGAAGTATTGTCAAGAGTTACAAATGATGTTGATACATTAGGGCAGAGCTTAAACCAGAGTATGACACAGATCATCACATCAGCGACACAGATCGTCGGTGTATTTATTATGATGATCCGTATCAGTATTCCGATGACGATCGCAGTTTTATTGACACTTCCATTATCTATGGGATTGATTGGATTGATCATGTCAAAATCTCAGCCATATTTCAAGGCACACAGAAACACCTTGGAGAGTTAAATGGCCAGGTAGAAGAAATCTATAGTGGACATAACATTGTCAAAGCATTTAACAAAGAAGAAAGCGTGATCGAAGAATTTAAAGAAGTAAATGGAAAACTTTACAATTCTGCATGGAGATCACAATTCTTCTCAGGAGCAATGATGCCGCTGATGCAGTTTGTTGGGAATTTAGGTTATGTAGCAGTAACAATATTAGGTGGATATTTAGCAATCAAGAAGACGATCGAGGTAGGTCAGATCCAGTCATTCTTACAGTATGTAAGAAACTTCAGCCAGCCGATCACACAGTTAGCACAGGTAGGTAACATGATGCAGACAACCGCAGCATCTGCAGAACGTGTCTTTGAATTCCTGGAAGAAGAGGAGGAGATCGAAGTTGAAAAAGACGCGGTACCTGTTGATACACTTGCTGGAAATGTAACATTTGAACATATAAACTTCGGATATAACAAAGATCAAACGATCATCAATGACTTCTCCGTCGATGTCAAAGAAGGTCAGAAAGTTGCGATCGTAGGACCAACTGGAGCTGGAAAGACAACGTTGATCAAACTTCTGATGCGTTTCTATGATGTGAATGGAGGCTGCATTAAAGTAGATGGCCATGATATCAGAGAATTCAAGAGAAGTGACCTAAGAGAAATGTTTGGTATGGTGCTTCAGGATACATGGCTTTACAATGCAAGTATCCGTGACAATATCCGCTATGGTAAATTAGATGCAAGCGAAGAAGAAATCCAAGGAGCAGCAAGAGCTGCATACGCACATCATTTCATTGAAACACAGCCAGGTGGATATGATATGGAGATCAACGAAGAAAGCAATAATATCTCCCAAGGACAGAAACAGTTATTAACGATCGCAAGAGCAATCTTAGCAGATCCAAAGATTTTGATTCTTGATGAAGCAACAAGTTCGGTCGATACAAGAACAGAAGAACGAATTCAGATGGCAATGGATAATCTGATGCAAGGAAGAACAAGTTTTGTGATCGCCCATCGCTTATCAACGATCAAAGATGCCGACGTGATCTTAGTTATGAATCACGGAGACATTGTGGAACAGGGAAATCATGAAGAATTGCTGGCCAAGGGTGGATTCTATGCGGATCTTTATAATAGCCAGTTTGAAAACGCTTAAGAATAATAAAACATTGTGAAAAAAGGGAAAACGAAAGTTTTCTCTTTTTTTATTCTAATATAGAAAAGATTTTCACAGGATTAAATAGACGGATATAGCAAATTTTGGTATAGTTAAATAGAACAAAAATATATACAGATATAGAATCAAGGAGAATCAAAGTTATGAAGAAGAATCAGACACAGATTAAAAAATATGCGGCTGTGATCAGTATATTCTTAGCGGCAGTCATCGTAGGACTTTTTGTTTTCTTCTTTTGCATAAAACGTTCTGTTGAACAAAGATCAAAAAACACGATGAGGAACAACGTGGTCAGACAGAGTGAGCATTTAAGAACAATATTAGATATTCAATATGATTACTTAAATGCATTAGCAGAAGAGATTGGCAAGACAGACCATCTGTTAGCAAAGAAGAATATGGATTTGATCAAGTCGATCACAAAACATACAGATTTTGGTGGGACTGCATTAATCGAGCCAAATGGGGATGCTCATTATGACAATGGATTGATAAAGAATTTATCGCATCGAAGATATTTTAAAGAAGTGATCAGTGGAAAAAGAACATTAAGCGATCCATTAGATAGTAGTATTTCTGGATCAACAAGAGTTGTGTTAGGAGTTCCTATATATAACAGCAAACACAAAGTGATCGGAGCTCTTGGAGGTTCTTATGACGTAACAGCTCTAAGTCGTATGCTGTTTGAAGATCTTTTTAATGGACAAGGATGCAGTATGATCATTGCGCAAAACGGAGAAATCATTGCATTTGAAGGAGATACATCTTACTGGAATCTTGATTATAGAGATAATTTCTATAAATATTGTTGCAAATGGATCATCATAGACAAAGTAACAGTGAAGAAGATCAAACAGGATTTTAAAGAAGGAAAAGAAAATCTTGTAACGGCAGACAGCAAGAAAGAAGGGACAAGAAGACATTACTTTGCATATATGCCAATGGGGACCAATGGTTGGATGCTCTGTTATGCATTACCAGAACAGGCAGCACAACAGTCATATAACTTCATTGAAGACTACGAAATAAGCTTTATGATCGTATTTATTGTTTTGGTGACCTTATTGATCCTGTATATTATTTATGAGAATCATACAAGGAACAAAGAATTACTGAAATATGCACAAACTGACGCATTGACAGGATTATATAACAAAGAAACAACCGAGCAGTTAACGGATGAACTTTTATCAGAAGATGAGAATAAGTCCCATGCATTTTTGATTTTGGATGTGGACTGTTTTAAGCAGATCAACGATATCTAATGGACATGCAGTCGGGGATATCGTGTTACAGAAATTCGGGAAACTTCTAAAAGGCACTTTACCGTGAAGGAGATATATTAGGAAGGATCGGTGGGGATGAATTCGGAGTCATTATGAAGAATATCCAGACAAAGGATATAGCAATGAAGAAAGCAGGAGAATTGCTGGCTAAAACACAAGCATACAAGATCGACGAATTGAAAGGAAATAATATCTCCATCAGTATCGGGATCAGCACAGCCCCACAAGACGGGGACTGCTACATGGATCTCTATAAACGCGCCGATCAGGCACTTTACCAGGCAAAACGAAGTGGAAAAGCAAGAGTGTGCAACTATTTCTCATGAAAATAGTCTTTTACCAATTTTACCACAGTTCCAGATAGAAGGAACAAAGCGATCAAGTTCGGAATCGCCATCAGACCGTTGAATGTTTCTGCGATACTCCAAAGCATTCCAAGGTCTACAGTAGCACCAAGGATCGCAACTAACGAATATACTAACATAAAAGGTTTGATAACCTTAGAGGAGAATAAAAACTCAATACAACGAGCTCCATATAATCCCCATCCGATAATGGTTGAAAATGCAAAACAACATAATGCAATTGCAGTAAAGATGGAGATCCAGTTACCATAAGTAGAAGTAAATCCACTGATTGTAAGTTCAGCACCGCATCCGCACCAAATCCAATTGGAATTCCACTGCAGAGGATGACCAAGGCTGTCAATGTACAGATTAAGATCGTATCAGTAAATACTTCAAAGATACCAAGAAGTCCCTGTTTTACAGGCTCTTTTGTATCAGCACAGGCATGAGCGATCGAACCTGTACCAAGTCCGGCTTCATTTGAGAAGATGCCTCGTGCGACACCTTTTTTCATACTTATAAAGAAACTTCCAACAATACCACCAGTCACAGAAGCAGGATGGAAAGCTCCGTTAATGATAGAACCAAAAACAGCAGGCAGCTGATCGATATTTAAAACAACAACACCTAAGGCAAAGAAGATATAAATAAATGCCATAAAAGGTACTAATCTTTCAGCTACCTGTCCGATTCTTTTGATTCCGCCAAGTAAGATCAATCCCACAAGAATTGCAACAATGATACCAATGATCAGATTCGCAGTTCCAACAGAAGACTGACTGATCACGTGGAAATTCAACAAAGCAGAATTGATTGCTGTTGTGATCGTATTTACCTGAGTAGCATTTCCAGTTCCGAATACTGTTAAAACTCCGAAAGCAGAGAATAGTACAGCAAGAAAATGCCAGTTTTTGCTAAGACCATTCTTGATATAGTACATAGGACCACCAACATAATCCCCTTCTTGGTTACGTTCTCTGAAGTGAACTGCAAGTGTTACTTCGGAAAATTTCGTACACATTCCAAGAATAGCAGAAATCCACATCCAGAAAACAGCACCAGGACCACCGATTGCGATCGCACCGGCAACTCCGGCAATATTTCCAGTTCCGACTGTGGAAGCGAGTGCAGTACAGACTGCCTGAAATGGAGTCATAGATCCGTCGGATGCATCTTGCTTCTTAAAGACACGACCAAGTGTTTCCTTCATTGCATAAGGGAATTTACGGATCTGTAAAAATTTTGTTTTGATCGTTAACAGTAATCCGACACCAATGATGCAGATCATGGCTGGAACACCCCAGATAAAGTTGTTCACGGCACTGTTAACTGATTGTATAAGCTCTAACATAAATCAAACCTCTTTCAAATTTCTTTTATTAATTTGTATCTGTTCTTATATAATAGATATTTACTCATTAAGATCCATGTTACCTTAACGTGACATGGAACATGAACAGACACAAGTGCAATCATATCATATTTACAGAAAAAAGTACAGAATCTAATCTTGACAGAGAATTAATAGATATTTTCTATAGATTTATGAAAAAAATGTAACTTGTAAAATATGTAAATAAGGACTAAACTTATATGCATAACTACGTGTAGACTTGGAGGATGAAAAATGGAGAATGAAAAACCAATACTAAGAGGAGAACTCGCATTGATGGCAGCAATCGTGATCAATAGTTTTAGTGTAGTACTGATGCTGTATTCAGGTTCTGGAATTTCGGCAATCTCAAGTGTACCTTATGCATTTTCAGAGGTATTTAAAAGTTTATCACTAGGTACATGGACATATATATTTCAGGGAGCATTAGTGTTAAGTCTGATGATCTTAAGAAGAAAATTTGTACCATCTTATTTATTCAGCTTCGTTGCAGGATTTGCGTTTAGTGAATTATTAGATGTCAATGAATTATGGATCGGGATCCTGCCACAGACGATTCCGTGCAGGATTGCATATTTTCTGATCAGTTATTTCTTATTAAGTATAGGAATTGCTTTAGAGAACAGATGCCAGCTTCCGATCATTCCAACGGATTTATTTCCAAGAGAACTGTCATCGATCATTAAGAAACCATATGCAAGAGTCAAGATTACATTTGATGTTCTATGTCTTGCAACAACCGGGCTTTTAACAGGTCTGATGCTTGGATATTTAGATGGATTAGGTATTGGAACGATCGTTGCTGCATTTACGATGGGGAAAATGGTTTCGATCACAGGCAGCTGGATCGATCAGAGAGTTACTTTTGTATCGGCCTTAAGTAAACAGACGATCTAGGAAACTAAGAGAATAGAAATAAGAAAGATGATGAAACAAGATAGAACGGGTGATAGTTTTGAAACAATATATTTTGAATGATTATATTACAGACGATGTCAGAATGGTAAAGCCAATGATGGAAATCAATGGTTTTAAAGTAAGGCCAGGATTTTTTGATCTAAACGGAGCATCAGAATTTTCATGTGGAGTGAATTTTACAGTGCATACGAGCAATGGAACATCATGTGATCTGCTATTATTTCATCCAGGAGAAGAAGAACCATATGCAATCATTCCATTTCCAGAATCATATAAGATCGGAGATGTCTATTCTATGATCGTTTATGATCTGAAATCCGAAGATTTTGAATATGCTTATCGTGTGGATGGACCATATGATGAACAAAAAGGATTACTATTTGATAAAACAAAAGTTTTGTTAGATCCATATGCTCAGGCGGTTGCAGGACAGGAAGTCTGGGGACATAAAAGAACCAGAACGTATCATGCAAGAGTGGTAAGAGATAGTTTTGACTGGGGTGTACAGCCACAGTCAACCAGAGAGATGAGTGATCTGATCATTTATGAGTTACATGTCAGAGGATTTACAAATCATTCATCCTCAGGAGTCAAACATCCAGGAACTTTTGCAGGATTAAAAGAAAAGATCCCATATTTAAAAGAATTAGGGATCAATGCGGTAGAATTGATGCCGATCTTTGAATTTGACGAGATGATCAACGCAAGAGAAGTGGATGGGAAACAACTTGTTGAATATTGGGGATATAATACGGTTGGATTTTTTTCACCAAATGCCAGTTATACAGCTGCTGAGGAAGTCAATAATGAAGGACAGGAATTAAAAGAATTGATCCGTGAACTTCATGAAAATGGAATCGAAGTTATTCTGGATGTTGTATTTAATCACACTGCGGAAGGAAATGAAAATGGACCATTCTTCAGTTTTAAGGGATTTGACAACAACATCTACTATTTATTAACTCCAGAAGGTAATTATTATAATTTTAGTGGATGTGGGAATTCTCTAAATTGCAACCATCCAGTAGTACAGCAGATGATCCTTGAATGTTTAAGACATTGGACGGTTCATTATCGTGTAGATGGATTCCGATTTGATCTTGCAAGCATTCTTGGACGAGATGAAGATGGAATGCCAATGAATAATCCACCATTACTAAAAAGTTTAGCCTATGATCCACTTCTAAGGAATGTAAAACTGATCGCAGAAGCATGGGATGCAGGTGGATTATATCAGGTAGGAAACTTTCCAGCCAGCAAACGATGGGCAGAATGGAACGGACAGTACCGTGATACGATGCGAGGTTATCTAAAAGGTGATTTCTGGGAAGCTAACAGTGCTGCATGGAGAATTTGTGGTTCAGGTGACTTGTATGGCGGATATTACTCTGATGGCAACAGTAATTACGCTGGATACAATTCCTGTATCAACTTCCTCACATGTCACGATGGATTTACAATGTATGATCTCTATTCTTACAATAATAAACGCAATGAGGCAAATGGTTGGAACAATACCGATGGGGCAAATGACAATCGAAGCTGGAATTGTGGTATGGAAGGAGATACAAAAGATCCGGAAGTACTCAAATTACGTTACCGCATGATCAGAAATGCTTGTGCTATCTTAATGTGCAGCCGTGGAACGCCAATGTTCTTCTCAGGCGATGAATTCGGAAATACGAAGTTTGGAAATAATAACAGCTACTGTCAGGATAATGAAATCTCATGGATTGATTGGAGCTTATTAGAGAAGAATAAAGATTTATTTGAATTCTTTAAATTTATGATCGATTACAGAAAAAAACATCCAGTTATCCGCAAGAAACTGGACAATGCAGTTTGTGGAATGGAAGCAATGCATGCACACGATGTTAATGCAGAACGTATGGAAGTACCACAAAATGCAAAAACACTGGCAGTAAGCTTTGCAGGATATGACCGCAAAAAAGGAAAGACGATCTTGTATATGTAGCAGTCAATGCTTATTGGGAAGAAGTAAAGATCACACTTCCAAACCTTGCAAATCATGGAGCATGGTACTTAAGTGTGGATACTTATGGAGATGAGAAAGGAAAGTACTTCTATCAAGAAGGAGAAGAGATTCGCATTGATCGTGAATATGTGATGAAACCTCGGTCTATTGTGGTGTTTACTGGACGAGAAGTTTTAAGATG
>ADJS01006778.1_pt1 | contig 10941 bp, 10 predicted proteins | sample 268128 | NCBI WGS metagenome assembly ADJS01 (sample SAMN00007486, study PRJNA43253) | human gut metagenome | isolation source: feces sample TS28 | reverse complement strand
TAATAGCAAAGAAGTGACATCTGTATCAGATAAGAATGTAAAGATCTTCGGTTATTCCAGAACTGAAGAAGAAAGTGCTTATGAGTGGATAAGAAAGGCAAGAGAACAGTCAAGTAGAATGTATCATATCTGTCTTAGCGGGTATTGCATACCGGAATCAGAAGAATGGATTGAAGAAATGCTGATGTATGCACAGAGACCGGATGTCGGGGTGGTATCTGCCAATATATGGGATAATAAAGGTCAGAGTTATTTCGCCGGCGGTGTACTGGATCAGGATTCTTTGACCGGAATTCATGTCATAAATAAAGGAATGGATAAAGCTGATCAGGGTTATGAGGCGAATATGCGTCATGTAAGAAATACGACTACAGCATCAGGAATCTGTATGATGGTACCGGAAAGAACATTTGAAAAAATAGGAGATTTTTCCACAGAGATGCAAGATTGTGCGGATATTGATCTGTGTTTGAGAAGTAGAGAAAAAGGTCTGTGGAATGTATGGGCATGTTTTGCAGATGTAGCTTATGCAGGAGACAACACGGCAGAAGACTATTGGAAACAGTGTGATTTATTTAAGAAAAAATGGAAAGAGACGATAGAAGCAGGGGATGAATTCTATCATCCGTTGTTGAAAGCATTAAAAAAGATATAGGAGAAAATATGGGTACAACAAGTTTGGCAAAAAAAGCATTTCATACAATACGGGAAGACGGTATTGGTGGATGTGTAAAGAAAACAAATGGATATATAAAAAAGCAGATCAAGAAAAGAAGACGTGTAGAGAAAATCTATAAAGATGTACTGTTCATTAGTGGCTGTAATGAAAATCTTCCGATCCGTGGAGATACCGGGTAAAACATCAGAGAGAACAGCTGGAAGCTATGAATTACACGACAGATGAGGTGTATTTCCCGGAACTGGAACTGGATGCGATCCGTTATTACAGGAGCTTTGTGTTCTTTAGATGTCCGGAGACAGAGGCAATCAAAGAATTTGTGGCGTTGGCAAAATGTTTGAATAAGATAGTAGTATATGATATTGATGATCTGGTTGTCGATACGAAATATACAGACCAGATCAAATATGTCGCATCACTGCCGGTAGAAGAAAAACAAGCCTATGATGCCAATGTGATGAGTATGCAGAGTATGCTGAAAAGCTGTGATTATGCTACAACGACCACGAACTGTCTGAAAAATGAACTGGAGAATTACTGTCCTAAGGTATATATTAACCGTAATGTAGCATCAGAAGAGATGATTCTGCTATCGGAACAGGCATTAAAGAATAAGCCTGACAATAAAAAGGTGGTTAAGATGGGATATTTCAGTGGAAGTATCACACATAATGCAGATGTGGAGTTGCTCCTGCCGGTAATCATAACGATCATGAACGATTATGAAAATGTAGAATTGTATCTGATGGGGGAAGTAGATCTGCCGGATGAATTAAAGGTCTTTGAAGCAAGAGTAAAAAAACTGCCATTTAGTGACTGGAGGAAACTGCCTGAGATCATAGCTGAAATGGATATTAATCTTGCACCGTTGGAAAATACCATTTTTAATGAAGCAAAATCAGAAAACAAATGGATGGAAGCGGCTCTGGTTAAGACCGTTACCGTTGCCAGTGATGTGGGAGCATTTCATGATTGTGTGGAAGATGAGATTACGGGCATTTTATGCAAAGATGCAAAAGAATGGGAAGATGCATTAAGGAAAGTCATTGAAGATTCAGAATATCGGAAGAAGATAGTGGAAAATGCTTATCTGAAATGCAAAGAAAATTATACGACATTCAGAACGGGATTACGTCTGGCAAAATTGTATGAAGAAGAAAAAAGTACGAATTATGTATTCGTACTGCCGGGATTAGAAATCAGCGGTGGTATCAAAGTTGCATTACGACATGCGGCGATGCTGCAAAAAAAAGGGAACGAAGTATCTATATTTACATTAGACAGTAATGAAAAATGGTGTGAATTCGAAGACTGTAGATTCCCGGTGATCAATCTGGAAGATACAACGATTGCGGGTAAGATCGATCATATGATCGCTACCATGTGGACAACGGTGAAAGTAGTAGAAGAGTATCCGTATGCGGTGAACAAATATTACCTGGTTCAAAATTATGAAGCGGGCTTTTATAAAGAGACAGATTCGCTGCGTATACAGGCGAATCAGTCTTATAGACCATCGACAGACGTGAAATTTATCACGATATCGAAATGGTGTCAGAAATGGCTGGAAGAAGAGTTCGGACAAACGTCTGTGTATGCACCGAATGGGCTGGAAATCGAAAGATTTCCGGAGCATAAGAGAACTTTGAATGGCAAAATCCGGATCCTGGTAGAGGGAGATTGTGCCGTGGATTATAAAAATGTAGATGAATCTTTTGAAATCATTGACAGATTAGATCAGGAAAAATATGAAGTATGGTATATGTCATACAATGCAGAACCAAAAGACAAATACAGAGTGGATAAATTTTTTAACAGGGTTCCGTATGAGAAAGTTCCGGAGATATATGCACAGTGTGATATTCTGATAAAGACCAGTCTGTTAGAAAGCTTCTCCTACCCGCCGCTGGAGATGATGGCAACCGGTGGATATGTGCTTGCGGTTCCGAATGGAGGAAATGTAGAATATCTGAAAGATAATGAAAATTGTCTGTTGTATAAGGCAGGAGATATCAGTCAGGCCTGTGAAAAGATTGAAAATCTGATCGCTTCAGAAGAATTGCAGCAGAAGTTATATTTGAATGGTCTTAAGACCGCAAAAGAAAGAGCATGGGAAAATGTAACAGATGAAATTCTGGAGATGTACGGCGCAAATTAGAAGCGAGACTTGTCTAACAGACGAAAAAATGCTATAATTAATAAGATTGTTCAATTATAACCAATAAAATCGGAGGAAGAATCGTGACAACGTATGTACAAAATTTTTTGAAATTTCAACCATTGTTGAAAGAATTGATAGCACGAGATATCAAGGTTAAATATAGAAAATCAGTATTGGGTGTTTTATGGACATTGCTGAATCCGTTATTTATGATGATCGTTCTGTCGGTAGTATTTTCGAATCTTTTTAAATTTGATGTAGAATATTTTCCGGTATATCTGTTGAGTGGACAGCTGATCTTCAACTTTTATTCGGAAGTAACAACCTGTTCTATGTCAGCGATTATTGACAATGGACCGCTGATCAAAAAGGTATATGTACCAAAATATTTGTTCATTCTGGCAAGAACATTTTCAAGTACCATAAATCTGCTGGCATCATTTACAGCTTTGATCGTTGTTATGCTTGCCATGCGTGTGGAACTGCATTATACAGTATTACTGGTATGGATTCCACTGGCATTTATTGTAGCGTTTTCACTGGGAATGGGATTGCTGTTATCAGCGATTGCTGTAAAATTCAGAGATATTATGCATCTGTATTCAGTATTTGTTACAGCACTGATGTATCTGACACCGGTAATCTATCCGATGTCAATCTTACCGGAGTGGTTAAAACCGATTGTATTACTCAATCCACTGACGAATATATTGCAGATGTTCCGTGGTGTAATGATGTATAATTCTTTACCGGGAATAAAATCTATCCTGATAGCTGCAGTAGAATGTGTAGTAATGCTTGTGATTGGATTGTATGTATTTTATAAACGACAGGATAGTTTTATTTTGGATATATAAGGAGAAGATATATGGATAATCAGGAGATTATTAGTGTAGAGCATGTCTCAATGCGGTTCAGCCTTGCATCGGAGAAAGTGACAAGTTTTAAAGAATATGTAATTAAGACTGCGAAAAAGCAGCTTTCATACGGAGAGTTCTGGGCTTTAAAAGATGTAAGCTTCAGTGTGAATAAGGGTGATGCATTAGGATTGATCGGATTGAACGGTAGTGGAAAGAGTACAATGCTTAAGGTCATTGCCGGTGTTTTGAAACCGACAAAAGGCAGTGTGACAGTCAGAGGATCCGTAGCGCCGCTGATCGAGCTGGGAGCAGGTTTTGATTATGATCTGACTGCAGAAGAGAATGTATATTTGAATGGTGCTCTTTTGGGATATCCAAGAGCGGAAATGGAAAAACATTATAATGATATCGTGGAATTTTCGGAATTACATGATTTTATGAATGTTCCGGTGAAGAACTTTTCGTCAGGAATGATCTCACGACTGGCATTTTCGATTGCAACGATAGGAATACCGGATATTCTGATCGTAGACGAAGTGTTATCGGTAGGTGATTTCAGATTCCAGGAAAAATGTAAGAACCGTATCAAGAATATGCTGGATAAAGGAACAACATTATTGTTTGTATCACATAGTATTGAGCAGGTGGAAGAACTGTGTAACAAGGTAGTATGGCTGGACAAAGGTAATCTGAAGATGGCAGGAGAGTCCAGAAACATCGCTGAAATATACAGTGCTTCATAAGATAGGAGTATATTGAAACAATGAAATCAAAGATAAAAACTATTTTCCTTATTTTAATTATAATAGTACTCGCTGCAGTATATGCGGTTATTGACAAGCCTGTATCTGTTTATGATGCTTCTTGTGATACCAGTAAATTTCAGGCGCAGGTATTAGAAGTCGGACAGATAGCTTCGCAGAAGTTCGTATGCGAAGAGGCCTATATGGATGGTATCTCATTAAAACTGGCTGCGAATGCAGTGCCGGATAAAGAAAAGGTATTAGTAGCATATGAAGTTGTAGATGACAGTACTGGTAAAGTAGTTGCCAAGGGTACGGAGAATCTTGGAAAATTACGCAGCGGAAAATTCTTCAAGATGAAATTCGACAGAGTAAATGATTGTAAGGATAAAGCATATACATTAAATTTCCAGGTTACAAAGTGTGATGTGGGAAATGTACAGATCTTTTATACCCCGGGAACCGATAAAGGGGAAGCACTTGTATATGCAGGAACACCGATTGACGGAATCGGTGTTATGCGAACATTGACACATCGATTTGATCTGGAAACATATATCGTAACATTATGTTTTGCTGCGTATATTGTGTTATTTATGAGATGGTTATATAAATTATTCAAGTAATAAAAAGGCGGGCAGAAATTATATCTGGCTGCCTTTTGGATTATACCAAAGCGTGCATGAAAAGTTGCCGGTGGCAGGTTTTCTGTGCGGGTGAACAGGGTGACGTTATGAAAGAAAAGATAAAGAAAATAGATAGCTATATAAAGGCATACGGGATAGGAAAGACGGTGGGGCTTTTGTATGAAAAGGCAACGCATAAAGATCAGAAAGACTATGAACGATGGCTTGAAAGACATAAGATAACAGAGGCAATACGTGAAGTGCAGAAAGAGACGGTGTTTGATAAACAGCCATGTTTTAGTATAGTCGTCCCATTATATAAAACACAGGAAAAATATCTAAAAGAACTGGTGGAATCTATCAAAGGTCAAACATATTCAAACTGGGAACTCTGTCTGTCGGATGGAAGTGGGGGAGATTCCCCGTTGAAAGAGATTTTGAAAGAATTGGAACACAGTGACAGCAGAATAAAAGTCATTAGTTCGAAAGAATCGTTACAGATAGCAGAGAATACGAATGCTGCAATAGATATTGCAACGGGAGATTATATCGTATTTGCAGACCATGATGATATATTATCGGTAGATGCATTATATGAATGTACTAAGTGCATCAATGAAAATCAAGAAGTGGATATGATATATTCTGATGAGGATAAGGTGTCCATGGATGGACAAACATATTTTGAACCACATTTTAAGCCGGATTTGAATATGGATCTGCTGTGTTCGGTTAATTATTTTTGTCATCTGGTTGTGGTCAAAAGACAGCTGTTAGAACAGGCCGGGAAATTAAATGGAGAATATAATGGGGCTCAGGACTATGACTTTGTGCTGCGCTGTGTGGAAAATACAGATGCAGTGTATCATATTCCGAAGATATTGTATCATTGGCGGGCACATATGGATTCAACGGCAGAAAATCCGGAAAGTAAACGCTATGCCTTTGAAGCGGGTAGAAGAGCAATTCAAAAGCACTATGAACGGATCGGATTAAAGGATGCATATGTAGAAGAAACAGCATATCCCGGAACGTATCGTACACGTTACAAATATGCAGACAAACCGAAAGTGTCGATCATTATTGATGAGATTACGAAGAAGGAATTACTGGGAAAAACTTTGCAATCAATAAAAGAAAATGATTATCCGGATTATGAAGTGATTATAGTAGATTGTACAGAGAAGAAAGAAATAGAAGAATTCGTTGAAAAGTATCAGGATAAGCGAATACGTGTAAAACGAGGGGAAAAGATATGGACAGCATCAAAACGGAAAAATGAAGGGGCTGGCTGTGCAAAAGGAGAGTATCTGATCTTCTTGGCTGGAAATGCAGAGTTCGAGGACAAAGAAGGAATATCAGAATTGGTTTCAACATGTATGCGAAGCAATGTTGGGGTGCTTGGTGCAAGGAGTTATTATAAGAATGGCACATTGGAACATGCAGGGTGCGTGATCGGAATGAATGGGTCTGCCGGAAGTCTCTTTGAACATACGCTTCGAGGAGAGAAAGGATATTTTTCACATATTGTAACGCAGATGCAATATAGTGCAGTTGCTGGGGCATGCATGATGGTGAAGAAAGATGCATTTGATAAGGTGAAGGGATTTGATGAGGCTTACAAAGGAGAACTGGGAAAAGTGGATCTTTGCCTGAAAATCAGAAATAAGCATATGAGTGTTGTTTATAATCCGTATGTGAAAGTAATGCGTTGGAGTAATGGACTGCGAAATAACGAAAATGATGAAAAACTTTTTAAGAAACAATGGGCAGAAATATTGGAAAAGGACGATCCATATTATAACAAGAATTTGTCATTGAGCGTATCAGGATGTAATATAAGATAAGAATATTGTTATCAGGAATGAAAAAAGTATGAGGAAAAATTATGGGAAAGAAAAAAGTTGTTTTAGATCAATTTGATTTTATCCGTGCAATAGCATGTTTGGGAATTGTATTGTATCACTTTGCAGTAGAATATGGCTGGCCGGATATATTTAATAATTATGTTGGTGGTGTTACCTATGGAGATATTTACGTTACAGTATTTTTCTTCATTTCAGGTGCATTACTATTTTATAATCATAGTGAAGTAGATGATTTAAAATTTATAAAAAAGAGCATTATCTATCTTTCCCGGCATTTTATATTGCATGGGGATTAATGTATATAAGGGATGTGCTGAGATATAAAAGTTTGTTTTTACAGAGGAAACCCGGCTAGCATTATTTTGTCTTTGATTGGAATGGATGGATACCTTGCATTTAAGATAAATGATTATTATATTCTAGGAGAATGGTTTATAGGTGCGATTATCCTCCTCTATATTTTATATCCATTACTTACGTGGATGAAGAGAGAATATAAATGGGTTACATTTGGTTTAGTGATTCTTCTTTACATACTTTCCCTGAAAATTAATTTAACGGGGATGGTATCTTTTCGGATGTTACCATCCTGTCTGATTAGTTTTTATGCAGGTATGCTTTTTGTTGAACACAGAAAAAGTGCTGAAAAATACTGGTGGATCGCAGGAATTTTATTTGTGATTTTGAAATGCATTGAACCGGGCAATATGAATATAAAAGGACATATTGCAGGTTTCCTTATGGCGTATATGTTATATGGTATTGGTACTTATTTAATGAAAATAAATATTATAAACAAGGTGATGAAATTTATTGGCGGCATTTCATATGAGGCCTTTTTGACACACCATGTTACGATTTGCCTGTTTATAAAGTTTGTACCGGCAGATGCGACGGTGATGATGCGAGTAATATTATTGATTGCAATTTTGGCGGCGACCGGTATTTCGGCTGTTGTTTTAAAACAGGTATGCAAAACAATCATGTCTTTAGGAAGAGCACGAAAGAAAAATATTGCTTAATAAAAATGTATGACAGAATTTAAAGAAGGTGAAAAGTATTGAAAAAACCAGGCTACTATTCATCCGGTGAATTTGCCCGCATGGCCCACGTGACCCTGCGGACAATTCGCTATTACGACAAACAGAATATATTAAAACCATCTTACGTCACAGAAGCGGGCGCAAGATTCTACACAGATGAAGACTTCGCCAGACTGCAGCAGATATTACTTTTGAAATATCTGGGATTTTCGCTGGACGATATCCGTGATATGACGATCGATGATGCAGACTATCACTTCATGCTCAATTCTCTTAACATTCAGTTGAAATTAGTCCGTGACCGCATCGAACAGATGCAGCTGGTGGAACAGGCAATTCAGGATACGTCGGATCTGATACAGAAAGAACATTCCGTCGACTGGAGCCAGATGTTGAATCTGATTCATCTGACCGGCATGGAGAAAAGTATGAAGAACCAGTATCAGGATGCGTCAAACATTTCCGCAAGAATTAACCTACACAGTCTGTATTCACAGAATACGAAAGGATGGTTTCCATGGATTTTCGAACAACTGGAATTAAAGCCGGGAATGAAGGTTCTGGAGCTGGGATGTGGAGATGGTACACTCTGGAACGTGGACAGGGATAAGATCCCGGAACAGACGGAGATTGTAGTATCAGATATATCGGATGGAATGTTAAGAGATGCAAGGCGTACGATCGGTGCAGACGACAGCAGGTTCAGGTTTCGTGTATTTGATGCGGGAAGAATACCTTATGATGAAGATTCATTTGATCTTGTAATTGCCAATCATGTGTTGTTCTATTGCGAGGATATTCCGAAAGTCTGTAAAGAAGTAAAAACGTGTATTGAAGCCGGGAGGAAGATTTGTCTGCAGTACATATGGCAATGATCATATGAGAGAAGTGAGTGAACTGGTCCAGAAGTTCGATGACCGGATTGTACTGGCAGCAAAGAATCTGTACGAGCGTTTTGGAAAAGAGAACGGAGAAGAGATTCTTCAGAAGGATTTTGAAAAGATAGAGTGGAGGCGGTATGAGGATTCGCTTATCGTACCGGAACCGGAGCCATTGATTTCTTATATCTTGTCGTGCCATGGAAATCAGGGACAGTATATTCTGGATCATTACAAGGAGTTCCAGTCTTATGTGCGTAAGAAGACGGAAGGCGGGTTCCACATTACGAAAGATGCCGGGATTTTTGTTGGGTATATTGGTTGAAAATAATAGAAATGTTATGTATAATGAAATAAATGTCTGAATTAATAATCTCGTTTTTGAAATGCAGTGTAATTCCTAAAACGCCTTAAATATTACAAGAAAGTTACAAAAAAATAAAAAAAGTACTTGAAGGTGACCTAAGGTCACCTTTTATAATACAATTAACACGAAAAACAGAAACTAGAAAACCTTAGAACTTGATAACCTAATATACAAAACGAGGAGGTTCCTGAAATGAAAGGAATTATTTTAGCAGGTGGTTCAGGCACACGTCTGTATCCATTAACAATGGTAACATCAAAGCAGTTACTGCCAATCTATGACAAGCCGATGATCTATTATCCAATGTCAGTTCTGATGAACGCAGGCATTCGTGATATCCTGATCATCTCAACACCACAGGATACACCAAGATTCCAAGAACTGTTAGGAGACGGACATCAGTTTGGTGTGAATCTGTCTTATGCAGTACAGCCAAGCCCGGACGGACTTGCTCAGGCATTTATCATCGGAGAAGAATTCATCGGTGATGATACAGTAGCAATGGTTCTCGGAGATAACATTTTTGCAGGTCACGGACTGAATAAACGTCTGAAAGCTGCTGTTGAGAATGCAGAGACCGGAAAGGGAGCTACTGTATTTGGATATTATGTAGATGATCCGGAACGTTTCGGTATCGTAGAATTTGATCACGAGGGAAAGGCTATTTCCATCGAAGAAAAACCGGCACAGCCAAAGAGCAACTACTGTGTAACAGGATTGTATTTCTATGACAATAATGTTGTGAAGTATGCAAAAGAGTTAAAGCCAAGTGCACGTGGAGAACTGGAGATCACAGATCTGAACCGTGTATATCTTGAGAAAGGTGATCTGAATGTAGAACTTCTCGGACAGGGATTCACATGGCTGGATACAGGTACACACGAAAGCCTTGTAGATGCAACCAACTTCGTGAAGACAGTTGAGACACATCAGCACCGTAAGATTGCATGCCTGGAAGAGATCGCATACCTGAACGGATGGATCAGCAAGGACGAGGTAATGGAAGTATATGAAGTTCTGAAGAAGAACCAGTATGGACAGTACTTAAAAGACGTCCTGGATGGAAAATATAAAGAAAATCTGTACTAAAATCTATACTAAGAAATGATACAAAAAAGGAGAAAGCAAAAAATGACAATTATTGTAACCGGAGGAGCCGGATTTATCGGAAGTAACTTTGTATTTCACATGTTAAACAAATACCCGGACTATCGCATCGTTTGTCTGGACTGCCTGACATATGCAGGTAACTTATCTACACTGGAGCCTGTAATGGACAATCCGAATTTCCGTTTTGTAAAAGAAAGCATTACAGACCGTGAAGCAGTGTACAAATTATTCGAAGAAGAGAAACCGGACATGGTTGTAAACTTCGCAGCAGAAAGCCACGTAGACCGTTCTATCGAGAACCCGGAAGTATTCCTGGATACAAACATCAAAGGTACTGCTGTTCTGATGGATGCCTGCAGAAAATATGGTATCAAACGTTACCATCAGGTATCTACAGATGAAGTATATGGAGATCTGCCGCTTGACAGACCAGACCTGTTCTTCACAGAGGAGACACCAATCCACACAAGCAGCCCATACAGCTCATCTAAGGCAGCAGCAGACCTGTTAGTTCTTGCTTATCACAGAACATACGGACTGCCTGTAACGATCAGCAGATGCTCTAATAACTATGGACCATATCACTTCCCGGAGAAGCTGATCCCT
>ADJS01009131.1_pt1 | contig 10944 bp, 11 predicted proteins | sample 268128 | NCBI WGS metagenome assembly ADJS01 (sample SAMN00007486, study PRJNA43253) | human gut metagenome | isolation source: feces sample TS28 | reverse complement strand
GTAATTCGAGTCAATCCTTCAAAAAACAGTTACAATGAAAGATATAACCTTCTGGAGCGTCCTCAAATCCCTCCAACAATAAATAGCAATTCCATCCCCAGCCAAAGCACAGCCCCCGAAGAGAGTCTAACCCCTATATTTGTGGCCTCGGAGCAAGGTTTGGATGCGAGCGCTTAAAGCGAGCATTCAAACCGCCGCGACTAAAGTCACAAATATAGGGGTTAGACTCTCTTCGGGGGCGTCTCCTTTGCCTGCGGCAAATTCCTATTTTTGTAACACTTTTGTTATACATTCTTATCCCACCTGTAAAGAAAAATAACACTTCTGTTATGGTACTTCCACAGCAAAAATATTATAATAAAATTATAGGAAATGTAGTACAGAAGATAGCATTTAAAGCACATTAAAAAAGCATTTAAATAGCGTATTATCTACACCACATTCCAAGTTCAAAAGGCAGGAGGGATTCCCTATGAAGAAAAGATTAAGTACAATTTTAGCCACATTACTCATGACAGTAACACTTATTCCATTTGCTCCAGTACATGCAAAGGCAGCATCAGCAGATGTGACCAGACAGATGGCAGGGAATCGTCAGATAAAGGATATCAGTAAGAAGATGACAGCATATACGACAGCGATGAACATAAGCGTATGGTCCACTACCAAGCCAGTAAAGATGAAGCTTAACGATAATCAGAAGTTATCCATCGCCGTATTTGTAAGATATAATTACAAAGGTGACTACAGCTATACAGCGAAGGAGCTTCGTTCCGAGACTAAGAAGCTTTTTGGTAAGAGCGCTTCTGTCAGCAAGATTAAGAGCAGCAAGAAAAATAAGAATCAGGCAATGTTCGTATGTAGCTCCGACAGTAAGTTCTATAAAGATCCATACATGTACTGTGGCGGAGAGTTCGGAGATATGATTCCAGATTATAAGATTAAAAAGGTTGTACGTACTGGTAAGAATACCTACACAGTAACGACACAGAACAGATATGGAATCTACGGAGAGAAAGGCAGAACCAATATTGGAACAACAACACTGAAGCTTAAAAAGACAGCGGCAGGATATGTTGTGAAGGGCATTAGTTATCAGTATAATGGGAGATAAGTAATATAATAATTATAAATTGTAGAAGAGGAGAATGCAGTTAAGCATTCTCCTTTATTTTATTTTACAGAAAGTATTTTGCAAATACATGTGGACTGTAACTTAAAAATCAATGGGACAGTCCACTATAGGAATGTTATCGTTGAAAACGATACTTTTAATATTTCTAAGGAAAATTTCTAAAAATTATTTCCAATCCCCTGCCCATTCCATTTTCTATATACAAAATAGTAAAAAATTGATAACAAAGCAACAAAATGAAGTAAAGTTTTGGTGAAAAATTGAAAATATAGTCTGACTTTACTAAAAATAACTAGATTAAAACATCGAAATTAGGCATATTTAAGAATATGACAAAAATGAAATATATGGTATACTTTATTCATTATGAAGAGCTGTATATTTTTTTGACTTTTAATAGGAAGAAGTTACAGCAGCTCCGGAATATTTTAATTTACATTTCGGATAGGAATTCTATCCAAATTATTACTTGCAGAAGAAGTATGAGAAAAACGATTATCAGATAAAGGAGAAAGACTGGATTTCGCGGGGATGGAAATTCTTTTACTTCATTTGATAATCAGCACAAGAAACAGGATTGGGGAAAGTATATGTATAAGAAAAGTGTACAGGGCTGGCTAAAGCACCTGGATTTTATGATCTTAGACGTAGTATGTCTATGGATTTCTTTTACGCTTGCATTCAATATGCGACATGGGTCGCTTGATGTACTGGCGAATTCTTTATACCGTGATATGATGTGGAGCCTCGCACTCATGGATATCGTGGTAATTTTTTTCTTTGATTCCCTGAAGAATGTACTGAAACGTGGATTCTATCAGGAATTTGTTATGACAGTCAAACAGACCTGTCTCATCACCTTATGTTCCGTATTTTATTTATTTACATTTAAGGAAGCAGAGAATTATTCAAGACTTGTACTTGGATATACAGCAGCGCTGTATTTATTACTCAGTTACGTCCTGCGCTGTCTTTGGAAGAATTGTCTCCGCAAATACTTTGGCGGAGCCGAAAAGCGTTCTCTCCTTATCGTAACCGTATCAGATATCGTTGATACCGTTATAGACAACATTAAAAATAAGAATTATGGTGATTATTTTGTTACAGGAGTATGTATCCTGGATAAAAAGGCAAAAGGCCGCGTCATCGACGGTGTAACAGTTGTAGCCGACGAAGACGACTTGGTTGAATATGTATGCCGCGAATGGGTGGATGAAGTATTTATCAACATCCCAGAAAGCGAGCCATATCCGGCAGAACTTCTTGATAAATTCATCGAGATGGGTGTTGTCGTACATATGAAGCTTGCCAAGTCCCAGAACTTACTCGGCAAGAAACAGTTCGTAGAACATCTTGGAACATACACTGTACTCACAACAAGTATTAACAGCGTAAGCCGCCAGATCATCTTAAAGAGAATGATGGATATTGCAGGAGGACTTGCAGGATGCATTATTACCGGAATCCTCTGCATCTTTGTAGGACCGGCCATCTATATCCAGTCACCGGGGCCAATCTTCTTCAAGCAGACCCGTGTCGGAAAGAACGGAAAGATGTTCCAGATGTATAAGTTCCGAAGTATGTACATGGATGCCGAAGAACGCAAAGCCGAACTCATGAAGGAAAACCGTGTACAGGACGGCATGATGTTCAAGCTCGACTTTGACCCTCGAATCATCGGCAGCAAGAAGCTCCTGGACGGCACAATCAAAAAAGGTGTCGGCAACTTCATCCGTGACTGGAGCTTGGATGAATTCCCGCAGTTCCTTAATGTACTGAAGGGCGATATGTCCTTAGTCGGTACCCGCCCGCCAACAGTAGACGAATGGGATAAATACGAACTTCATCACCGTGCCCGCCTCGCAACCAAGCCGGGACTTACCGGAATGTGGCAGGTAAGCGGACGAAGCAATATCACAGACTTCGAAGAAGTCGTAAAACTCGATAAACAGTACATAAGCGAATGGACAATGGGACTTGACATCAAGATTCTATTTAAGACGGTACAGGTGGTATTCAAAAAAGAAGGATCTATGTAGGGAGTAGAGGGAAGGCAATGAAAAAGAACTTAAAAGATAAAAAAAGTTTAAATATAGCTATGCTTGGGCATAAAAGAATTCCTTCTCGTGAAGGTGGAATAGAGATTGTTGTGGAAGAATTAGCAGCAAGAATGGTTACACTTGGTCATAAAGTAACTTGTTATAACCGAAGTGGTCATCATGTGAGTGGTAAAGACTTCGATGGCGGAAAAAGAAAAGCGTATAAGGGAGTAAGATTAAAATCAGTTCTTACTCTTGATAAAAAAGGACTGGCTGCAATGACTGCCTCAGTATCTGGAGCTATTTGTGCAGCATTTGGAAAGTATGATGTAGTTCATTTTCATGCGGAAGGTCCTTGTGCTATGTTATGGCTACCAAAATTGTTTGGAAAGCGGTGTGTAGCAACGGTTCACGGACTTGATCACCAGAGAGCAAAATGGGGCAAGTTAGCCAGCACATATATTATGATGGGAGAAAAATGTGCAGTAAAATTTGCTGACGAAATTATTGTTCTTAGTAAAGGCGTTCAAGATTACTTTAAAGAAACTTACGGACGAGAAACAAAATTCATTCCAAATGGAGTGAATCGTCCTGTTATAAGAAAGCCAGAACTTATTAAAGAAAAATTTGGACTGGAAAAAGATGATTATATCCTGTTCTTGGGAAGACTCGTTCCAGAAAAAGGAATCGCCTATCTGATTGAAGCATTTAAAAAAGTAAATACAGACAAAAAGTTAGTCATTGCAGGAGGCAGCTCCGATACCGATGAATTTGCCAGCCAGTTAAAAGAGATGGCAAAAGACGATGACAGAATCATCTTTACCGGATTTGTTCAGGGACAGTTATTAGATGAATTATACAGCAATGCTTACATCTACAGCCTTCCAAGCGACTTAGAGGGAATGCCGCTTAGTTTATTAGAAGCAATGAGCTACGGTAACTGTTGCCTGGTGTCTGATATAGATGAATGTGCATCAGTGGTAGAAGATAAAGCAATTGTATTTAAGAAAAGTAATGTTGCTGATTTACAGAGCAAACTTCAGGAAGCTTGTGATGATGTGAAGCAGGTACAGAAATATAAGGACGAAGCAGCCGATTATATTTGTCAAAAATATAATTGGGATGATGTTGTGAAGAGAACGTTGGAGTTATATAAGTAAGAGTGTAGTGTAGTTATTGGAAGTGATTCGGGAGATTCAGGAAATGATAGAAACAAAAAAAATGCTTAAGATTTTTTTGGATGAAGATAAAAGGGTGTTTGATGAATATATTAAAAATAATTTTAAATCCTCTCTGTTTTTAAAATTAACAAGAGATCATATATATGAGATACGAAAATATATTGTTTTATTGAGAAAAACACAATATTATTACTGCATGAAAGAAAAAATAAAAAATTTATGAATCTTTTTCTATATGTGCTTTTTACGTATAGAAAAAATAGAATAGGAAATAAATTGGGATTTTATATTCCTGCTAGTGCTGAAATTGGAAAAGGACTTTTAATATATCATCATGGGGAAATAATAATAAATGGTACTGCAAAAATAGGAGATTATGCAAAGTTTCATGGAAATAATTGCATTGGAAATTCGGGGAATAATGTAAATGCTCCTATTGTTGGAGAAAATGTTGAATTTGGTTTCGGTGCATCAGCGATAGGAAATATAAAGATTAATAATGGCACAGTAATAGGAGCAGGGGCTGTGGTTGTTCACTCTACCAATAAAGAAAATCAAATTTTAGTTGGAATACCTGCATTAGAAAAAAGATAAATATTTGTTTATAGTATTAAGATTTTTAGAGAGAAGGATCTTCTTTATTTAATAAAATTATGGTTCTAAAATTGTAATATGATAAAAAGGATGAAAAAAGTGAAAGCTAACGAATTAATAAGTGTAATTGTGCCAATTTACAATGTAGAAAAATATCTTGAGAATTGTGTAAATAGTATTTTGAATCAAACATATGATAACTTAGAAATAATTTTAGTTGATGATGGTTCTCCAGACCGATGTCCAGAACTTTGTGATAAATTTGCGATGCTTGATAATCGGATAAGAGTAATTCATCAACAAAATGGGGGGTTATCAAAAGCAAGAAACTCGGGAATTGATGTTGCCAGAGGTAAGTATTTAGTTTTTGTAGATAGTGACGATACGATTGAAAATGAGTTGATTAGAAAGTTATATATATGTTTAAAAAAATATAATTGTAAAATGGCTGCTTGCAGTCGTAACTATGTTTTTGAGGATGGACATATTATTTGTAAAACACCTAAGGATATAGATAGAGTCTTCGAATTTGAAGAGGCAATCAAAGAAATGAATACATTTGAATTGTTTGATATGTCTGCTTGGGCGAAAATATATAATAGAGAATTGTTTGAGACTATACGTTTCCCAGAGGGGAAATTAAGCGAAGATTATTTTGTGATGTTTAAATTAATTGATTTAGCGCATAGAGTAGCATATATTTCGGAACCTTTATATAATTATTTGCAAAGAACGAGTAGTATTTCTAGAAACAAAAAGATAAATCATGATTTTATTGAAGCGGCAAAAGCTCAGATGGAGTATTTAGATCAGAGATATCCAAAATTAAAAATAATTTCGCATACAGCATATGCGTCTGCAAATTTAACAGTATATGATTTTTATTTGAAAAATGGAGTAAAATGCTCAAAAGAAAATATAGTGGATTTTAAAAAAGCAGTTACAGAGAATAGGAAATATATTGATGATGCAGATTTTATGAGGAGAAGCAAAAAAATTCAGTTTCAATTATTTTTGATGAATACAACGATGTACAATATTGTGTTCAGAATATATAGAAAAATTAAGAGGGTTTAAAATGGATGGCTTAGTAAGCATTATCATTCCAGTATATAATACTGGAATGATAATAAAAAGGTGTATCAACAGTATATTGAATAGTGAGTATAAAAATATTGAAATAATAATTGTTGATGATGGGTCAGATAATGAAACAGCGACCATATGTGATGATTTTAAAAACGAAGAAAAAATTTATGTAATTCATCAAAAAAATGCAGGAGTAAGTAGTGCACGTAATAAGGGAATAGAATGGGCTCAAGGGGAATTTATTACTTTTGTAGATGCAGATGATACGATAGATTCAAAATTAATTAGTGTTCTTGTAAGTGATTGTAGAAAAACGAATGCGGATATATCAATATGTGGTTATAAGGAGTGGGAGAGCAATAAACATTTCTTAGAAGTATGTAGTAAAGAGACAGAAGTTATATTAAATAATAAAGAAATTTTGAAAAGATTTTTTTTCTACAAATGATATTGGATGGAGTGTATGGGGAAAATTATATAAAAAAAGATTTTAATAGGGGATACAAGATTTATAGTAGGAAAAAGAAATGCAGAGGATATGTATTTTGTTTACGAAATTTTGAAAAAAGCCAATGTTTTAACAATAAATAATAGAAGTTTATATAATTATGAAAAGCAAGAAAATTCAGCAATGACAGATTCGAATTGCGAGAAGTTTTTTTGATACATATGAGTTGATAAATAAAGTCTTTGAAGATGATTTAAATAATGAATTGAAAAATGAACAATTTAATTTTTATGTAAAAAGTGAATTATGGTTTTTGCGTTTTATAAATGCAAAGGATAAAAATAATAAATTCCATCAAGAAATTCAAGAAGCAAAAATAAAATTTATTAAAAAAATTCAAGGGAAAGACAATGAGTGTTCAAGGAAAATAAAAATGGAATTAAAGATGTTACAATATTGTTACCCAATCTTTCGACTAACATCTCTTATATGGGGCTATAAAAAAGGTATTTAGCTTCTACATAATATTATAAGTTTAAAATGTAGTGATAGGGTTGTGGGATAACGGAAAAAAATTTATTATTGTATGAAAAGAAGTTTTCCGTAATGAGGAAAGGAAGGAACGCAATTAAGATAATTGTGTTAATGAAAATATGAATAAACAATTATTTAAAAAAGGAAGATATTTCAATTAAAAATGTTTTTAGTTAGAAATCGAGCAGAATTTTTGAAAAAATCAGGAATATTTCATGATTTTGGAGATGCTGTTTTATGGCAACCCTATACTATTCCAAGTGAACCTTATTTGGTTAGCATAGGAAATAATGTGAAAATAACAGCAGGGGTTAGATTTATAACGCATGATATTTCACCAGCAGTTTTTGGGTATGCTGGATATCCGACAGATAAAAAGTGTCTTTATTATATGGATAAAATTGTAATTGGAAACAATGTTATGATAGGAGCAGATAGTATTATTTTACCGGGGGTTACAATCGGTAATAATGTCATAGTGGGAGCCGGAAGTGTTGTGACAAAAAACATAGATGATGGAGTTGTTGTTGCTGGAAATCCAGCAAAAGTAATAGGTTCTTTTGACAAGATTGCAGAAAAAAGATATAGCCAATGTCTTAATAGACCATATCATTTGAGTTCCAAAAAAGAAATTAATAAATTTTTTTGGGAAGAGTAAATCGTTAATTAATGATTAGCTAGGAGATTATATATGCTATTTAAGATACATAAAATAGAAAAATATTATATTATTTTGTTCATAGCAATGATGCTTGATTTGGGTTTCTTTGATTTGGTTAATACTTCGGCAATAAATATTGTCGGTATATATTATTCAGATATGGTATTTTTGTTTTGTATGAGTATTGTATTATGGGAAATTATTAAATCAAAATTTAAGTTGAAAAATTTTAAAGGATTATTAGTAATTGGCGGCTTGATATTAACGGCAATGTTGTCTTCATATTCGGCAGAAGTTTCATATCATCAAGGACTTTTATCAGGAATAGTTGCACAACGTGAATGGCTTTCTTGGGTTTTAATGATATATCCATTGTATAAGTGGTATCAAGAAAAAAAAATAACAAAAAGAGGATTGAATACAAGTATTTTATATGTGTGTAGAATTTATGCAGTTGTATGTGTATTGCAATATTTTTTATATGATTATATTAAATTTACATACACAATTGTAAGTGCAAGATACGGAAGTGTTAGACTTTATTTTAATTCGGCATTTTTTGCGTATGCGATAGGAATAATTATAGATAGAATTTTTAATGAAAAGTATTCATTTAAACAAAAAGTAGGTGGATTAATTGAATTAATAGTTTATATGTTTATTATTATTTTCATAACAAAAGGAAGAATGGCTACTATTGCGTTATTAGGCTCGATTGCATTATGTGTATGTCTTAGAAAGAACATGAAATTAGGAAAAAAGATATTTTTTATTTTAATAGTTCTGGCAGGTATTGTAGTGTTTTCTTCTACAACTATGGGACAAGATATATTTGCTACGATAGTAGGTGACAGTGCTGATACAGATACGTTATCTGTAAGAACAGCGGGAAGAGCGTATTATATAGCCAAGACATTTAGTTCCGTAAGAACAGCGATATTTGGGTACGGAGTACCTAATATTCATAACAATTTTGCAATGCAAATAGCGAATCCACTTTGGAAAATGCAGGGTACAGCAAGATTCTATTTAGATGATGTAGGAATAACAGGAATTTTGTTTAAATATGGGCTGTTTGGTGTTGGAGTATTATTAAGTATAACATTTATATGTTTGGTGAAGGCATATAAAATATATAGAAGAAATCATAAAATGGTATATCTACAATTTATACTGATGGATATTATAACATGGTCCTCTTTGACACCTGCATTATTTAGTACAAGTATTTTAATGATGATAACAATTACGTCTGTCTTTTATATGGATACAGGAGATAAAAGTTGAAAAAAGAAAGAAATTTAGGAATAGATTTATTAAAATTAGTGTTGGCATTGATGATTGTTGTCAATCATTCAATAGGACATGGATTGGAACAGTATGATGCTGCGTTATATGAAAATAGTAAAATTGCTTTAGGATTTTTGTGGGGAGTGTGTAATCCCGCAGTAAATGTATTTTTTATAATTTCTGGATATTTTTTGATTAAACGCAGTGTTAATAAATTTATAGTTTTGTTGGAACCACAGCTGATTTTGGCAATTATATATTTATTAGTTTTTGGATTTACGATAAAGAAAGCTATTTTAAATATATTATTTCCTTGGGAAAATTGGTGGTTTATTACAACATATTTAATCTTATTTGTTTTGAGTCCTTATATAAATAAAATTATAGAGACGTTAAGTGATAAAGAAATTTTAAAATTTGTGATTTCATTTTCATTTATAAATTTATTACAGGGATATATTTTTAAGGGAAATCTGTGGGGAAATGGATTTTCGTTTGCTCATGCAATGAATATGTATTTAATAGGCATTGTATTATATAAATATAGAGAAATCTTAAGAGAAAAAAACAAAAATCATATATTTTATTTAATAGTTTATGTAATATGTTCTGTAATTATGGCATTGCTGAAAATTTATTTTAATACAGAACTTGGTGAGATGATTGATACATATAATAATCCTTTAGTAGTAATTCAGGCAATATGTATGTTTGAGTTTTTTGTAAATTTAGAGATTAAAACAAAAAGATTTAATATAGATATGTTTTCAAAAACAGCTTTGATGGTATATTTAATCACTGATTATCCAGAAATTAGACAATACATATTTTTACCAATGATAGCAGTAGTTAGGAAGTTTAATATGCCAGTTATATGGATTATTATAAATGCGATAGTAATCGTTTTTGTTGTAACCTTAATAACATGGTTAAACGATATAATAATGGTGAGAATATTAAAGAAAATTGATAGACAATATCAAGATTAATTTTAAATATATAATTGGGATGAAGGTTTAATATACAAGGAGATTGGATATGCAGGATGAAAGTAAAAAACGATTGTTAAATCTGGCGAAACAAAAGTCAATAATTGCTTTTGATTGTTTTGATACATTAGTGCACAGAACTTGTTCTAATGAAAGAGTATTGATTGACTGGGCAAGACATATGGAAAGAATTTTACAATATAAAGTTACAATGGAGCAGTTATATAAAACTCGAAAGGAACAAGAACAAAATTTAAAAAAAGAGATAGAGGAACCAACGTATGATGAGCTGCTAAAAGCGATTTATAATACTTTTTCTATGGATATATCATTAAAAGAATTTTGTGAATTATCAAAAAAAGTAGAGAGAAATATCGAACAAAAAGTGTTAGTTTCCGATAAAGATGGAACATATTTGTTAAAGCAATTAAAGAAAGATGGAAAGAAAGTAGTTCTTATATCAGATTTTTATTTTGGAAAAGAATTATTAACACCTATATTAAATAATTTAAATCTGGGACAATTTATTGATGAAATTTTTGTTTCTTCCGATATTGGAAAAAGAAAATCAACTGGAAACTTATATAAGTATGTATTAGAAAAAGAATGCATTTCTTCACAACAAATGTTAATGATTGGCGATAATAAAAAGTCGGATGTAGAAATTCCTTCAAGCTTAGGAATCGCAACATATCATAAAAGAAATATGTGGGATTCAAAAAAGCTTTTGGAGAGAAAAGAAATTATAAAAAAATTATATGAGATGAGTGAATGTGAAAGTAATCCAATTAATGGATACATACCTATTCTATTATTATTTTGTGAAAGACTATATAAACATTTAGTTAGATCACATCAAGATAAAGTTTATTTTTGTTCGAGAGAGGGACAGGGCTTGAAAAAAATTTTTGATTATTATCAAAGTTTTTATCCAAAAAGAGTTTACAAATAACAACAGCATATTTGTATGTGAGTAGAAAAAGC
>ADJS01006567.1_pt1 | contig 10946 bp, 10 predicted proteins | sample 268128 | NCBI WGS metagenome assembly ADJS01 (sample SAMN00007486, study PRJNA43253) | human gut metagenome | isolation source: feces sample TS28 | reverse complement strand
CTCTCCTTCTTACGCTGATACAAATTTTGATTTTCCGGTTTCTTTCACCGCTGCCAAATCCATCATATCATGCGTTTCCATACAGAGCAATAAAAAGATGGACCGCAGAAAACCCGTGATGGAATTTTCAGAGCATTGACAGGACTTGTTGAGATTTCCTTGGAATGATTTCGCTCTGCTGGTTTGCGGTAGTTTTCGCTGATTTCGGTATCTATGCGCGGACTTGTTGTGAGATCGGTCAGCTTTTCTTCCGATATGTCCCTATACGTCACTCGAAAGTCTTTCCGCTATGGGATGTTAAGTTAAGCGCGGTCAAAAATAACACTATTCCGTTTTTTGTAAAAATCGGTTGATTTCTGATACATTCCGCGCAAATGTTGAGATTTTAGGGACTATCGCGCTTTCTGCGGATTTCAGCTGATTTTTGGGGCGCTTTACAGACTTGTTGAAACGCTGACCATTTCCTAACTTAACGGCTGTTTTGGAAGTGTTTTTCTCAAAAAATGCCTACCCCACCAAAACGCAGTCCGCTGACTTTTGATACATGGGCGGGACTTGTTGAGATTTTCTTTGAATAATTTTGCTTTCACGGTTCGCGGCAGTTTCTGTTGACTTTTCTATCTTTGCGCGGACTTGTTGTGTTGTCGGTCAGCTTTCGCTCAATACGATGACACGTATGCTTACACTTGGCGAAGGCTTTGGTTATCTCTTTTCTGCGGTAAAAGAGGCTAAAGTTGTTGATGAATACACGGTTGAATTTGTATTGCAATATAGGTGAAGCTGGCAGAAGATTTCTGCGTTAGCTTATCCGGCTCCGGGACATCTCTACATCGACAAGATCACCGCGCGGCAGCTTCAGAAGTTTATCTCCGGCCTGTCTGAGCCGGGAGCAAATGAGAAAGACGCCACCAAGGGCCTCCACCCTAAATCCATCCGAAATTACCTCTCGTTCGTCTCCAGCGTGTTCGCCTATGCCTTGCGGATGGGCGTGGCCAAAGAGAATCCCTGTTCGCGTATTGTGCTCCCGGAGCGCCAGGAGAGTGAGAAGAAGATCTTCACCATAGAAGAGACACAAGCGTTCCTCGACGCGCTTGACGGTGAGCCGCTGCGCTATGTGGTCTTTTTCGTGCTGGCAATCTTCGGCGGATACCGCCGCGAAGAGCTGCTCGGCTTCGAGTTCCGAGATTTCAACTTCACAACCAACGTCGTCACGGTCGAGCGCGTCTCCCTCTACGATCCAGCGCATGGAATATTCACAGGCCCGCCAAAGACAGCACGCTCTCATCGCTCCCTGAAACTCCCTGTGTGGATCTTCGACATGGTGAAGGCGCTACGGGCAGAGCAATCCATGCGGCGTATGGAGCTGGGTGACCAATGGCACGAGAGCGGCCGACTCTTTACCAAGCTCGACGGATCGCCGGCACGCCCCGGCGATTTCTATGACTGGGGAAAAGAGCTTTGCGAACGTCACGGCCTGCCGTGGTACGGCATCCATCAGTTTCGACATCTCAATGCCTCGCTGCTCATCGCCAATCACACCGATGTGCGCACCGTTTCTGCCGCGCTCGGCCACTCTCAGACATCGACCACGCTGAACATCTATTCCCACGCCTTCGAGACTGCACAGGCTGAAGCAAGTGCCGGTCTTGCAGCAGCGCTCCCGGTCAATTTCGGAAAGAAAAAGGCATAGTGGAACAAACGTGGAACAAAACGCCGTTTTAGGCAAAAGAAAAAGTCTTGAAACCCTTGTGGCTTCAAGACTTTTCTTTGGTGCGCGGTACAGGACTCGAACCGACAAAAAGGTGTTTTGGCTTGTCTCTTTCTGTGCCAATCAGTACCATAACATGGGAAAGTAATGCAAATTTCTCGCCATCTCATGTTGGATAATTTTATCTCATATCAACGCAGTAAGGCTAAAAATAAGGCTAAATTTTGTTGCCGCGCAGGATAACCTTCATCTCGAATTTAATAAATGCATCTTTTTACTGCGAAAAGACATATTGTTGGTGTACTGAGAAGTCCCTTTCTGCAAAGACATGTTCCTATTCTCGGACTATAATTATTCCGTATAAAACCATTATCTAAATCAAAAAGTTTCTTTATCATATCGTGTAAGAATATCGTTCATACTACGCTGTATATGCTCTGCCATATATTTTTCCGCCTGTGCGTTATCATGATTGATAATTGCTTCGTAAATCATCTTGTGCTCATTCCACGAGCGTGTAATATACTCGTCCTCGCTTATCATGTATCCGAGAGAAAACCCATTCCAGAGTGACGAAAGGATTTTTTCAATCCGTTTGTTTCCGGCAGCCTCCCAAATACACATATGGAAAGTCATATTGCAGTCGCGGTAAAGATTTATATCCTCACGAGCAATTGCCATTTCCGACAGCTTATACGACTCCGTAAGGGCAGATACATCACAATCAGGACAGCTGGCAAGCCGAGCTGTATATGATTCCAGCACCATTCTCGCCTCATAATGATCGTGAATGCTGTTTTTGGACACGCCAAGAACAACTGCACCTTTATTGGGCCGCAATTCAATAAGTCCCTCATTTTCAAGAATCTGAAAAGCCTCTCTCACTGGCGTAATGCTAGAGCCGACAAGCTCCGCAGCGTCCTTAAGCGTAAGATCCTGGCCCTCCTTAAATTTTCGGAGCAATATTGCTTGCCGCAATATTGCCGCCACCTGCTCGCGAGCAGGTAAAACAGAGATTCTACCTAAACTATCCAATTTATATAATACCCTATCATTTAATTTGTACAAAGCTTTTATATTATTATATTTGTTAAAGTGTTTTATGTCAAGTCTTTACCGAAAGGCCTCTATTCCCTCCAGCGTAAGAAAGAGCATTTGACCACTCGCTGGAAACGCTTGTGATCAAATGCTCCTTATTTATTCAAAAGCCGAGTTCTTTAAATTCTCCTTCGCAAGGGTTCCCTGCACAGAAATACGCTTTCTTTTCTGTATTATCAAAAATAACAGTATAGTTTGTGCTGTACTGCATCCAGTCCGGCTGGTCTGCAATCGGATGCGTACATAGCCCAAGCGGGTAACCAGCGTGATCTGAAAAGACGCTGCGTATATACGACTGATCAATATTCTTTTTGCCCTTCAGAAGCTCATCCGCTCTGCACAGACGCAGGAAGGAGCTTCCATTTGTACGAAAATAATCCGGAATATGCTGAAGCCTTGGGCTCAAAATATGGTTTGTATGGGTAATAATTCCATTTATCGGAAGGATCCCATCAACCTCATGTAGCGTAAGTTCTTCGCTGATTGCCGCTCCGTCACAGCCGAGCATCAGATTGCCTCCAGTTCCGGTTGGGCCATTTGCAGCATTAGAGTATGCTTGGGAAATATTCGTTCCATCCAGTGCTGCTCGCATCTTGATATGGAGCGGCACAGCATCCTTTTCATAGCCTACAAAAAGAGCATTCAGAAGCAGTGACACACCGGTCGAGTTGATACCTTTCCCGCCGATAAAACCAGCCTCGGTAAACAGCATGACCGTCGGCTCATTCTCCTGGTGAATCTTTAACACGACCATACACTCGCGCTGCAAGGTCTGGTTGTCCCAGTTTTGCCCAGTATATGTATGCCCATCCGCACTTGCTGACGGGAGAATTGCGACCGTGGTACACTCCGCAGGAACATAACCGGACATCGCCCGCAGCTCACTGCGGCAGTTAATGGCAAGTATCTCTTCAAACCGACGACCGGCGCCATCAGCAATTCCCTGCATTTCCATGATGTACTTGGGGTTGAAATCCTCAATCTGTTTCTTATATACCGTCGCTAATCTGCACGCCACATTCCAGTCCATACCAGTATCGTGGTATATATACTGCTGATAATTAGAAATGCAGACGTCTATCAGTCCTTTGCAGCTCTTTCCGTACTGAAGCCCACGCTCATAGGGAGAGCCCGATATCTCAATTTCCATTACTCTCATAGCTATAACTCCCTTACTTGATAAAATGAAGCTGACCGTACATTTTTTCCAGCTCCAAATTCTTTTTGCGGTTGAATTCAATCTTGTTTTTCTCGAAAAAGTTGTTTCCGTTGGCGTCGATGGAAACAATAAGAGGGCCGAAATTCTTTACTTTGCAGGTCCACAGGGACTCAGGCATACCAAGCTCCGTCCAGTTAACCTGCGCAATCTCTTCGACCTCTGTCGCTGCAATAACAGCACAGCCAGCTGGGAAGACACAATGCAGTGCCCCGTATTTACGGCACGCCTCTTCAGTATTTTGCTTCATGCCGCCCTTTCCGACAATAATACGTACACCAGTCCGTTGTACAAATTCTTTTTCGAACTTCTCCATGCGCATACTGGTAGTAGGTCCAACAGAAATCATTTCATATCCGCTGCCGCCCGCTTTCTGGCGCACGATAGGCCCAGCATGAAGTATTGCCCCACTGCAAACATCCACAGGCAATTCCATATTTTCCTCAACTACGCGTCGGTGTGCAACGTCCCTGCAGGTTGTGATATAGCCATTAAGGTATACAATGTCCCCGATTTCAATTCCATCGATGTCTTTTTCACTTACGGGAGTAGTCAACACATGTGTTCTCATTCAAACTTCGCCCCCTTATGTGAAGTAACAGTATAGCTCAAATCTTTCTCAAAAATAATATGAGCCCGCCTATGTGACCAGCATCCCGTGCTGACTCCTACGCCAATCGCAGATGGATGACGGGCAGAGTTTTCTACATGCACCCCTAGAACAGAAGCGTTTCCAGTCATCCCCTGCGGCCCAAAGCCTATACGGTTAATGCCTTCTTCAAGTAATCTCTCAAGTCCAGCTGCACGTTCGTTCGGATTATGCTGACCCAGCGGTCGCATAAGCGCCTTTTTTGAAAGAAGCGCAGCCGTTTCCACTGAAGTCGCAACACCGACACCGACAAGAAGCGGCGGGCAGGCATTGATCCCATATTCTGTTAATACGTCCAACACATATTTCACAACGCCTTCATATCCGTCTCCCGGCATGAGCACCATAGCATGGCCAGGAAGCGTGCATCCGCCGCCTGCCATATATGCGTCAATCTCACATCTGTCACCGGAAACAATCTCCCAAAATACGGAAGGGGCATCCTTCCCGATGTTAAGACCGGTGTTATATTCGTCGAAAGTTTCAACCGCATTGTGACGCAGAGGTGCCTCAATGGTGGCCTGTTTTACCGCTTCACGAAGAACTCCTTCGAGGTTTAAAATAAGCGGGAATTCACTCCCACACCGAACAAAAAATTGCAGAAGGCCCGTGTCCTGACAGCTCGGTCGATTCAACCGCAGTGCCTCATCTTGATTTTTGAAATATGTTTCATATAGCAGCTTTGCAAGCGTATTCGTCTCCTGCGCCGCTAATTCTCTCAGTTTGTTCTCGACATCGTCGGGAAGCTTTTTAGACATATAATCGACAAGCCGCGTCATTACATATGTCATTCTTTTGACTTGTTGTGTTTTATCCATAATATGCCTCACATTCGATCGTTTTGTATGACACCGCATACCGGGCAGTCCCAAGCCCGGTATGCGGTCATTTTGTTAGGCAAGTGGCATAATTGTAGAAAGTACAAGCGTTACAATAAGGCCAACAACGCTCATCACAGCGCTTGAGCAGGAAATGGTTTTGAGGCACTCCTTTTCCGTCATATTGCAAAGCTTTGCAATTACCCAGAATCCGGAGTCATTCATCCACGAAAAGACCATGGAGCCGGACGCAATTGCTGTTACGAGATATACCGGATTGCAAGTCAGTCCCAAGGTCGGAAGAAGTGGAGCAAACATAGCAGAAACCGTAATCATCGCAGTTGCACTGGAGCCCTGGCTGGTTTTAAAAATGGCAGCCACGAGCCATGCAAAAATCAATGGAGAAATGCCGGTGCTGTGGAAAAGCGCCGTAATTGCGGCACCGACGCCGGACTCTACCAAAACGCCACCAAATGCGCCACCAGCACCAGTAATTAAAATACAAATAGCACCAATTTTTAGTGCTCTTTCCGCCAAATCGGACATATCCTTAAGGCTTTTGCCTCTCGTAATTCCAAGTACAATAAAGGAAATCAGCACAGAGGTTGCAAGCGCAACAATGGGCAAACCAATAACGCCCATAACATTTGCAATACCGGTGCCTGGCAGGAATGCGTTGGTAATCGTATTGCCGGCGACAAGAACTACTGGGACAACTATGGGAAGAAGGGAAATCCCCAGCGGCGGAAGTTCTCGCTTTGCACCAGTATCTATTTCGCCTTCAAGATAGCGCTCTTTCGGAATATCCACTCGCTTGGAAATCCACCGACCGTAGAACCATCCTCCGGCAATCGATGTAAACGCCGCGACGATCATACCTACGAGCATGGTCAAGCCCAAATCAACACCGAGCGTCTCTGCCATAGCGAGCGGGCCCGGCGTAGGCGGAACAAAGCAGTGTGTGGAAAGTGCACCACACCCCATAGCTACAATCATAGCCACAAAGCTCATCCCACTAGACGAAGCCAGCGCTCTGGCAATGGGAATTAGTAAATAATATGAAGTATCGGAGAAAAGAGGTATGGAAAGCAAATAGCCTGTGCCAATCATGGCAAACGGAGCCTTTTCTTGCCCTGTAAGTCTAAGGATGGATCTTGCGATTTTTTCTGCCGCACCAGATTCATCCATAATTTGACCTGAGACAACCGCAAGGCCAATGACTACTGCAATGCCGGAAATTGAAGCGCCCAACTTCGTTGTTGTAAGGGAAATCGCTTCCGCAAGAGAGAGGCCTGAGAGGACTCCAACAAAAATAGCCGTAATAACCAGAGAGAAGAAAGCATTGAATCGCAGCTTCATAATCAAAAACGACAGCAAGGCAACGCTCAATGCTACTATCAGTATTGCGTACATGATAAAACCTCCTTATTTTATATACTCTACCAAAATCACATATGAGTGTACAGCATAATCTCGCGCGCAGATCTTGCAGACGCAGTATATGATATTTGATAAAATATCATATATAAATTACCATTTGCAAAAGTAGTTGTCAAGAGATGTCATAAAGTTCCATATAATGCACAAAATAGGCGAATTGCAGTCGTGCGGTTTGATAGCACCAGCAGTCCTTTTGGACTCTTTTCTTTTATCTGCAGACTATGGAAAAACTCCAACTATACAGCCCTTGGAGGCTTTGCTACAATAGCCTTGTATTAGGAGTCTCGCGGTGCACTGGGCAGGAAATATCTGCTTGCCGCGACGCTTCCTTTGGGCGAAGTAAGTTAGGGCGGAGTAAGTTAGGGAGGAACGGCGAAAACATAGGGTGTAGTGCGCCCTATCGTTCCGAAAAGAACGTAGAATATTTAGAAGAACACTCAAATTAACAGGCGAAGAATGAATAAAGTGACAGGGCGTTTCTTCGCGCCCTGCCGAAGAAATAAAGAGACGAAGCAGCCATCCAGTCTGCCGCGTCTCTTTTTGCGTTTTTGTATGGAGCCTCGCTCGTCGGAGCAGCCACCGGCTTTGCCGGCCGGAGGCCACGAGGCGGCAGGAAGGATGGAAGGATAGGCAGAAAACAGCATGGATTCCTCTCAGATCGGGGCGGTTTGAGGATACAGGAGAAAGCGCCTCACGAGACCGCGGCAAAGGTCTCACCCCTGCGTCTGGGCAGCGTGCCCGAACCGGCGGCGCAGGAACAGCATATCCCCGATCCGCAGCCGGTGCGGATCAAAGAACACCGGCAACTGCTTCCGATTTGTCAGCAGCTGCAGCCGAGTTCAGCGGCCTGGTGTTCACCGCCGCCATCACAGATGGCAGGGCGCACGCCCCACGCGGTATCGTACTGACCGAGGCAAAAGTAAAAAGAGACAGGTTTCGGGCCGCACCGCAAAACGGTAGACGCCGCAAGGCTTTTTCACCGTTCAAGGGCCTCCGTTCCGCGGAAAGGAAGCGGAAACGGACACCTTTGCCAACGGGTGAAGTGCGCCCATCTGAACACGATAACGACTTCTAAGGAGATCTACATATATGGCTACTATTCAAAGCAAAGGGATATTCCTCTCCCTTGTCGCCCAGTTGGACAAGCTGGCACGGCACAATCGACAAGGCAGCTTTCGTACCAAGGCGCGCTACTACGAGGCGTGCAAACGGTTCTGCGCCTACCTCGCTGCAGAGTACCATCTGCAAAAGCTGGAGAACATCAGTGGCAAGCATCTGGTGAGCTATGTGCTGTACTTACAGGACAATGGCAAGTCTGCCAGTACCGTGAAAACCGACCTTGCTGCCATTCGTTTCTTCCACGATAAGATGTCCCACCCAAAGTATACGCTGCCAACGAACAGCGAGTTAGGCGTCGAGTTGGAGCGCCGCCGGTTTGGGCAGCTCGACCGGACATGGAGTGGGCCGGAGTTCAACCGTCTGCTCGGCAAGGCAATGGCGGAAAACCGTGATGACTTCATTCTTGCCCTCTACCTTGGGCGCTATGCAGGATTTCGTATCCACGAGTGCTTCCGTATGGACACCGCAGCGGCGGAGCAGGCGCTGCGCGAAAACGCCCTCACCGTGAAGGGCAAGGGCGGCAAGGTGCGCACCGTCCCCATCGAGGACGAGCGTATCCCAATGATGCTCCGTAAGCTGTTGGCACAGACCGAGCGTGGTCACAAGCTGCTGGTGCCAGACGGTATGCCTACCGACCGCGCCATCAACGCTTTAGAGCTGTTCATCTACCGCTACCGAAATGAGATCTGCGACGAGGGCTCCGACCGCTGTCTGACCTTCCACGGACTTCGGCACACCTATGCCGCGGAGAAGTACACAAGGCTGACGGAGGACGGCATGAGCGCCATTGACGCTCACTATGCGGTCTCCCGTCTGTTGGGCCACGAGCGTGCCGACGTAACGAACATTTACCTTGCGTCGGTCAGAAAGCGGGGCCGCGATGGAGAATAAGTACTGTTCCCTTGACGACCTCCCCGTGACGCTGCGTGTGGAGGAGCTGATGCCGATCCTCGGCATCGGGCGCAACACAGCCTATGAGCTGGTGCGCAGCGGCAGGCTCCGCAGCATCCGCGTCGGTCGGCAGGTGCGCATCCCCAAAAACGCGCTGATCGAGTTCTTGGAGGATACCGAGAAATAGAGACCTAAGTCTCTCAAATAAAGCTTTGCATTTCTGCTGCGCAGGGCGTATCATATTATTTAGGTATGTCCTGCGCGGCGGAAAGGAGGATATATGTCGCGCAAGAATGAAAATAAAAAAGGCGCTAACGGCGCCGGTTCTATCCGAAAGATTACAACCACTCGCAACGGAAAAGAATACACTTACTGGCAGGGGCGCTATACCGAGGGGTACGACGCTTGTACCGGCAAGCAGATCCAGCGCAGCATCACGGGGAAAACGCAGAAGGAGGTCGCGCAGAAGCTTCGGCAGATCACAGCCGAAATTGATGCAAAGACCTATGTTGCTCCCTGTAAGCTCAGCATATCCGAATGGATGTCCATATGGGCACAGGATTACCTTGTCGGGGTCAAGGCTTCTACCGCATACCTTTACAGGCGCACCATTGAGTTATATATCGACCCGCATCTCGGTCACATCCGTCTCGACGCACTGAATGCTCACACGGTGCAGCATTTCTACAACGAGCTTGCCAAGCCGTCAAAACCTGATGCTGCTCCTCTCTCCGCAAAGTCCATCAAGAACATTCACGGCGTGCTGCACAAGGCGTTGAAGCAAGCTGTTCTGATTGGCTATCTTCGTACAAACCCGACCGAAGCGTGCATTCTCCCACGCATCATCAGAAAAGAGATGCACCCCTTGGAGGAAGATCAGGTCGCTGTGTTTCTGCGCGAGGTGCAGGGGCATCCGCACGAATACCTCTATAAGATTGCTCTGTTCACTGGCCTGCGCGAGGGTGAAGTGCTCGGTCTCGGTTGGGAACACATTGACTTTCAGGCAGGTACTCTCACGGTAAAACGACAGCTTCGCAGGGAGCAGAAAAAGGGCGGAGAGTATTACTTCTCTCCGCCAAAGAATAACAAGAGCCGCTGTCTGACGCTGGCCCCCTCGGTGATTCAGTTGTTCCGACTTCAAAAGCTGGAGCAAAACAGTATGAGAATGGAGGCCGGCGATGCATGGGAAGAGCACGGCCTCATATTCACCAACCAAACCGGCGGCTATCTGTCTTATCGAACTGTGTACGACTGCTTCAAGCGTATCGTCCGAAACATCGGCGCACCGGCCACGCGCTTCCACGATCTGCGTCACACCTTCGCCGTTGCCTCTATCAAGAGCGGCGACGACATTAAGACCGTGCAGGAAAATCTCGGTCACGCCACCGCAGCGTTTACATTAGACGTTTATGGACACGTTACGAAGCAGATGAAGCAGGACAGTGCAGAGCGTATGGAGCAGTTTATCAAGAGCGTTTCGGATGCTTGAGGGACAATAAGGCTAAAAATAAGGCTAAACAGGGTTTCAGGGCAACAAAAAAACCTTGAAGCCATTGAAGCTTCAAGGTTTTTCCATGGTGCGCGGTACAGGACTCGAACCTGTGACCCCATGCACGTCAAGCATGTGCTCTACCAGCTGAGCTAACCGCGCGAACCGAACGTGACTATATTACCGCACTGCCGTTCATTTGTCAACACTTTTTTCGCGGAGCAGACAATTTTTTATCTCCGGCGCTGTTCCTTCTTCCGCAGGGGAGACTATTCATAGCATACGACGGCAAGGGTGAATTGTAAAGATGGGAAAATAGCAGAAATTTGCGCCGCATTTTCTGCTATTTTTCTTTTTGCGCTTTCCTTGCCAAGCCGTGCGGGCTCGGGTATAATAAGTTGAATTTTGTGTAAAGAGGTATACTTTCGATGGGGAAGCTCGGTTTTGACAACGACAAATATCTATCCATGCAGTCCGAACACATCCGCGAGCGCATCTCGCTGTTCGGCGGCAAGCTG
>ADJS01009167.1_pt1 | contig 10955 bp, 8 predicted proteins | sample 268128 | NCBI WGS metagenome assembly ADJS01 (sample SAMN00007486, study PRJNA43253) | human gut metagenome | isolation source: feces sample TS28 | reverse complement strand
CCACAAATAGGGACTATTTATTTTACAGGGTTCGTCAGTTTAGACTAAACCTACTATTTTATTAGTCAGCCTTAGGACCTGCCTCAGCAATATTCTTAGGCATATTAGGATATTTCTTAGTAAAGTTATCCTGGAACATCTTAGCAAGCTTCTTAGCCTGTGCATCGTAAGCGGCTTTATCTTCCCATGTGTCACGAGGGTTCATGATTTCAGAAGGTACGTTAGGACATGTCTGAGGAATGTCTACGTTAAATACTTCATCATGTTTGTACTCTACATCATCAAATGTTCCGTTTAATGCTGCAGTTACCATTGCACGAGTGTATTTTAACTTCATACGGCTGCCTACTCCGTAAGGGCCGCCTGTCCATCCTGTGTTAACAAGATATACTTTAGTGTTGTATTTTTCAATTCTTTCTCCGAGCATGTTAGCGTATACGGATGGATCCATTGGCATGAATGGTTCACCGAATAATGTGGAGAATGTTGGCTGTGGTTCTGTGATTCCACGTTCTGTACCAGCAAGTTTGGATGTGAATCCTGTTACGAAGTGGTACATAGCTGCGTTCTCATCTAATCTGGAGATTGGAGGAAGTACACCGAATGCATCAGCAGTTAAGAAGATAACTACTTTAGGGATTCCGCCAACACCAGGAATCTGTGCGTTGGAAATATAATCAACTGGGTATCCTACACGAGTATTCTCTGTAAGAGATCCATCATCAAAGTCAAATTCGCGAGTTTCGTCATCCATGATAACGTTCTCTACAAGGCTTCCGAACTTGATAGCGTTGTAGATTTCCGGTTCGTTCTCTGCGCTTAAGTTAATACATTTAGCGTAGCATCCGCCTTCGAAGTTGAAGATACCTCTGTCAGACCAGCCGTGTTCGTCATCACCGATTAATTTACGGTTAGGGTCTGCAGAAAGAGTAGTCTTACCTGTTCCAGATAAACCGAAGAATACAGCTGTCTCATGAGTTTCTGGATCCATGTTAGCGGAGCAGTGCATTGGAAGTACACCTTCTTTTGGCATTAAGAAGTTCATTACAGAGAATACAGACTTCTTAATCTCTCCTGAGTACTGGGAACCACAGATAACTACCTGTTTCTGTTCGTAGTCAACGATGATAGCTGCTTCAGAATGAGTTCCGTCGATTTCTGGAATACATTTGAATCCAGGTGCAACGAAGATAGTGAAATCAGCTTCGCCATAGTTCTCTAATTCTTCTGCTGTAGGACGAATTAAGAGTTCATGAATGAAAAGGTTCTGGCTTGCTAATTCGTTAATGATACGGAACTTTCTTGTGCAGACAGGATCAGCACCAGCCATACCATCAAAGATGAAGATTTCTCTGTTCTGAAGGTAAGCGATTACTTTAGAACGAATTGCATTGAACTTCTCCTGAGTGATAGGAACGTTAACGCTTCCCCATGCAATGTCATCATGAACAGAAGGAGTATCAACGATAAATTTATCTTTAGGAGAACGTCCTGTATATTTACCTGTAGTTACAACGAGTGCACCAGTGTTAGAAAGCTTGCCCTCGCCTCTTCTCAAAGCTGCCTCTGTTAACTGTGCAGGTGTTAAATTGCGGTAAACTGCTTTAGGATTCACAATCCCAAGTTTTTCGATACCATATGTTTCCATAGTATTACCTCCTAAGTTGTATTTAAATTAAACTGTTGTACTTTTTATCGTACGTTGTCTATTGTACACTTTTTGTGTCGATTTTCCAATGAAAAAAGAATAAAAATCCCCAATAATGAAATTCTATTATTTTTTCAAACACGCTCTAGTATAACAATGCAGGATTGAAATGTCAATTATTCAAAACAAATAAAATGACCAATTATGAGTAAAAATATTAAAAATATTTAAAAAACGCGTGTATACAAGCAATATTTTTAAGGGATTTTGCTGAGAATTTCTGTTTCCTTTTCTATTTCCTGACTTAAAATTGCAAAATTGCAAGAACCAACATTCAGAACTGCTTCATGAAAATCAGAAATTTTAAATGATTTTCCAAGAGAGGCAGCCATCTCCTTTTCTAATTTGTTTAATTCATAATATCCAATACTGTAAGAAAGATAAGTGACCGGATTTTCAATAACGTATTGGTAAAGTTGTTTTGTAGCGGATTTATCAATTCCGTAAGTCTTTAAATAATCGGCCAGTGCATTTTCATCATAATTTTTATAATTCACATATAAATCGCTCAGAGAGGACAGGGAGAGTGAGAGCAGGTCATTATCCCGATATAGCTGGCGGAGTTGTGCCTGTGTTTTTTCATCGACATCTTTAAATTCTGTAAAATTATAGCTGTATAACTGGGCATAAGTCCCCCATCCTTCGTCATATCCGTCACAGTGAAGAAATGTACGGAGAGGGGAAGGATTCGTACTTAAAAAATAATTCGTCTGGTATAAATGCCCCGGATAGCCTTCATGGGCAAGTGTGGAAAACATTTCGTTGGACTCCACACGGTTGTTATTGATGTAAATAATATTTGCATCTTTACTGTCAATTGGAGGTACAAGATAAAATGCACAGGCGGAAGTGCCGGAAAGAGCGTTAGGAACATTTTTTAATTCATAAGAAATGTTCTTTATTTCCGGGAAATCCACAAGAGAATCGTCTTTTAACTGCTCCATGATTTCCTTTGGTTTTGAAAGTGTCGGAACCGCACTGAGATATTCTGTATACAGGTCTTTATTTTGTGTTGTCAGGGAAGAAATATCTTTTATCGTATCTTTTAACTGTGTTTCCAAAGCTGTGATACATTCTTCCGGGGACATGTCTGTTCCGACATCAGACTGGAGAAGAAAACGATAGTAGTCCTGGCCATTTTCATATTCGCAAAGTCTCTCTTTTGTGCTGTTATCAGATGTAGTATGTTTGCTGCCTGTAGAGACCTGTAAAGCAGTTTTTAAATGCTCATATGCGGGAAATACTTTATTTGTAATGAGTAATCGGTTATTTGCGGTGTAGCTTGCTTTCTGATCTTCACTTAAAGTATCAAGGGAATCCAGACGTTCCTCAAAACTTTCAACGAGAAGATTATTTTCTTCGCTTGCATTTAAAAATTGGTTAATCTGGTCGATAGTATCAGAGATTACAAAATCAGGGCTTACAATATCTGCGTTACGGCGCTCTTCCTCAAAATCAAGAACCTGCGTAAAAAGTTCTGGAATTTGATTTACAAGTGATAAATAATCTTTAACATCTTTTTCGTTGTCAAAACGATATTCGGAAAGAGTTACAGGAATATCCGAAGGTAATCCATCTGCACCGAAAGGAGAAGAATAAAGAATATATTTTTCACTCATAATAGTTTCATTTAGATAATCCTGAAAAATCTGCCAGGTAAGTTTCTGTTCTTTTGTCAGGCTGCTTGTTGGAAAAGTATAAAGTTCTTGAAGAAGTTGTTTTGAACGTTTGCAGTTTTTCTTTGCCGTATCCGAAGAAAGCTCTCCATAAGTGGGAGAGGGTTCCTTTTTAATACCGTAAGAAGACGGATCAGAGAGTTTAAAATGCAAAGTAATCGTGTTTTCGGTAGCGAATTCTTTAAAGCAGGAATCAAGAAACTGGTCAAATTTTTTCTGCTTTGAAGAATTATGTGCACTGGATTGTCCACAACCTGCTAAACTGACTCCGCAAATAAGGATAAGAAGTAGAAAAAACAAGTGGGTAAATAGTGCTTTAGACAATGGTCTGCGATGATTTTTCTTCATAGTCGGCCTCCTTTGATAGCATTTTTATATCGGAAGATAAAAAGTATTTGGTATTATACTATGAATTATACAGGAAAACTATTAGTTTTTCAGAAAAATAACCATAGACGAATATTCGGATTTATTCTATAATAATATGTACGCGCAAAATTACCCTGTAAATACAATTGCTGTATAAATCAGGGATAAAAGATTCTAAGGGTACATTAAGGAAAGTTGACGAACAGATAACAGACCTAATGACACAGGTTGCATAGGAGGTATAATAGATAAATGAGTAAGAAACCATATTACATTACAACTGCAATTGCTTACACATCCGGCAAACCTCATATTGGTAACACATATGAGATTGTTTTAGCAGATGCAATTGCAAGATTTAAGAGAAAAGAAGGCTATGATGTACGTTTCCAGACAGGAACAGATGAACATGGTCAGAAAATCGAGTTAAAGGCAGCAGAAGCTGGAATTTCTCCAAAGGAATTTGTTGATAACACAGCAGGAGAAATCAAGAGAATCTGGGATTTAATGAACACATCTTACGATAAGTTTATCCGTACAACAGATGAGGATCACGAAAAACAGGTTCAGAAGATCTTTAAGAAGCTTTACGATAAGGGTGACATTTACAAGGGACATTATGAAGGAATGTACTGTACACCATGTGAATCTTTCTTCACAGAATCTCAGTTAGTAGATGGCAAGTGTCCAGACTGTGGCCGTCCATGCCAGCCTGCAAAGGAAGAGGCTTATTTCTTCCGTATGAGCAAATACGCTGACCGTCTGATTCAGTATATTAATGATAACCCTGATTTTATTCAGCCAGAATCACGTAAGAACGAGATGATGAACAACTTCCTTTTACCAGGACTTCAGGACTTATGTGTATCCCGTACTTCTTTCTCATGGGGTATTCCTGTAGACTTTGATCCAAAGCATGTTGTTTATGTATGGCTTGATGCATTAACAAACTATATCACAGGCCTTGGATATGACTGCGATGGTGAAAGTGGAGAATTATTTAAGAAATACTGGCCAGCAGACTTACATCTGATCGGTAAAGATATTATACGTTTCCATACAATTTACTGGCCAATCTTTTTAATGGCATTAGATCTTCCACTTCCAAAACAGGTATTTGGACATCCTTGGTTATTACAGGGTGACGGCAAGATGAGTAAATCCAAAGGTAATGTAATTTACGCAGATGACCTCGTAGATTTATTCGGTGTAGATGCTGTTCGTTACTTTGTACTTCACGAGATGCCATTTGAGAACGATGGTGTAATCACATGGGATCTCTTAGTAGAACGTATGAATTCTGACCTTGCCAATACACTTGGAAACCTTGTAAACCGTACAATTTCCATGTCTAATAAATACTTTGGCGGAGTTGTAGCTAACAGTGGAGTGACAGATGGATTTGATAAGAATCTTATGGACGTAGCATTAGATACAAAGCATAAGGTAATAAAATGTATGTCTAAGCTCAGAGTTGCAGATGCGATGACAGAAATCTTTAACTTATTTAAACGTTGTAACAAGTACATTGATGAGACAATGCCATGGGCTTTAGCAAAAGATCCTGCAAAACAGGACAGACTTGCTACAGTTCTTTACAATTTAGTAGAAAGCATTACAATCGGTGCTTCTTTACTTTCTCCATTTATGCCAGAAACGGCAGAAAGAATTTTTGCACAGCTTAATTCTTCCGAAAGAACTATGGACGAACTTGAAATGTTCGGTCTTTACGAATCTGGAAAGAAAGTAACAGACAAGCCAGAAATCCTTTTTGCAAGACTTGATGCAAAAGAAGTACAGGCAAAAGTAGACGAGATGAATGCTTCAAGACAGGCTCCAGCTGAAGAAGAGAAAAAAGATGACGAACCAGTAATCGACATCGAACCAAAAGAAGAAATCACATTTGATGATTTCGAAAAAATGCAGTTCCAGGTTGGTGAAATCATTGCCTGCGAAGAAGTAAAGAAGTCTAAAAAGCTTCTCTGCTCCCAGGTTAAGATTGGCAGCCAGGTAAAACAGATTGTTTCCGGTATTAAGAAACATTATAGCGCAGAAGAAATGGTTGGTAAGAAGGTTATGGTTCTTGTAAACTTAAAACCTGCGAAATTAGCCGGTGTACTTTCTGAAGGTATGCTCTTATGCGCAGAGGACGAAAATGGGGAATTATCCCTGATGGTACCAGAGAAGAAGATGCCAGCAGGCGCAGAGATTTGTTAATTAAATTCTGAGTTGCCGCAGGCAGGGGAGACGCTCCCGAAGAGAGGCAATACCCTATATTTGTGACTTTCGTCGCTGCAGGTTGAATGTTCGCTTAGACGCTCGCATCCAACCCTTGGTCTAAGGTCACAGCTATAGGGTATCTTCTCTCTTCGGGAGCGTCTATTTTCCCTGTGGCAAACCAGGGATTAAAGAGGTATACTATGATTTTTGATACACATTCTCATTATAATGATAAACAGTTTGATGCAGATAGAGCGGTCGTTCTCGAATCGCTAAAAGATGCTGGCGTGACACAGGTTGTCAATGTCAGTGCAAGCTGGAAAGACCTGATGGATACCTTAGAACTTATTTCGAAAGTACCTTTTATGTACGGTGCAGCCGGAATTCATCCAGACCATGTTGGTGAACTTAATGAGGAACGGATGGAGCAGCTTCGGGAATATTGTCACAGGGATAAAATCGTGGCAGTCGGAGAGATTGGTCTTGATTATCACTGGAATGTAGAGCCAAAAGAAGTACAGCAGGAGTGGCTTATCAGACAGCTTCATCTTGCAACAGAGGAAAAACTTCCTGTAATTATACATAGCAGAGACGCATCGCAGGATACATTTGATATTATGAAAAAGGAACACGCCGGAACGACAGGCGGTGTAATTCATTGCTTTTCCGGTTCTGCTGAAATGGCAAAAGAATATGTAAAAATGGGTTATTACATTGGTGTAGGAGGTGTCGTTACCTTTAAAAATTCCCGTGTGCTGAAGGAAGTTGTAAAGGCAATTCCATTAGAGTGTATTGTAGTAGAAACCGACTGCCCTTACCTTGCACCAGCACCACACAGAGGAAAGCGAAATAGCTCTGCATATCTGCCGCTGGTGATTGAAGAAATCGCAAGACTTAAGGAAATTACAGCGGAAGAAGTAGAAAATGTAACCTATGAAAATGCTCAGAGATTGTATGGGTTAATTCATTAGGAGAACAGAAGGACAGACGAACTCTGGAAGAGAAAGAATCCATATCTGTGACTTTCGTCGCAGCGTGTTGAATGTTCGCTTAGCCGCTCGCATCCAACACTTGCTCCCAGGCCACAGATATGGATTCTTTCTCTTTTACATATTGTCCCTTTCTTGATTTCGTCTCTTGAATGAGATATCCATTTCATGTATTATTATCTTATTATAGAGAAACTAAGTAAAAATTTAAGGGGAAGACTTCAACATTGATTCCCCAAATATAAAATTGCTTTCAAAATCTTATGACAGCCCAAGGAGGTCTTATGGCGAATTTAGGAAACCCGCAGGAAACGATTGCAGTTTTACAGCGGTATGGATTTAATTTTCAGAAAAAATATGGACAGAACTTTTTGATTGATACGCATGTACTCGATAAAATTATTGGTGCAGCAGAGATTGGAAAGGATGATTTTGTTTTAGAAATCGGACCGGGAATTGGAACGATGACGCAGTATCTTGCGGAGGCGGCAAGGGAAGTTGTTGCGGTAGAGATTGATACAAAGCTGATTCCAATTCTGGAGGATACTTTAAAGGAATATGATAATGTTACAGTATTGAACGAAGATATTTTAAAGGTAGATATTCGCAAGATTGCAGAAGAAAGAATGGTGGAAAACCAATTAAAGTCGTTGCGAACCTGCCTTACTATATTACAACACCAATTATTATGGGGTTATTTGAGAGTGAAGTACCACTGGACTCTATTACAGTTATGGTGCAGAAAGAAGTCGCTGACCGTATGCAGGTAGGCCCGGGAACAAAGGATTATGGTGCTCTTTCTTTAGCAGTACAGTATTATGCAGAACCATATATCGTGGCAAATGTACCGCCAAACTGCTTTATTCCAAGACCTGCGGTTGGTTCTGCAGTTATCCGTTTAACTCGTTATCAGGAAAAACCAGTTAAGGTAAATGATTCCGCATTTATGTTTAAGATTATTCGTGCTTCTTTTAATCAGAGAAGAAAAACGCTGCAGAACGGACTTTATAATTCAAGCGAACTTCGTATTCCAAAGGAAAAGACAGTAGCGGCGCTTGAAGAGATGGGGCTTACTCCGACAATTCGTGGAGAAAAGCTTTCTTTAGAGGAGTTTGCAAAGTTATCGGATATTCTTGGAAGATAAGAGCGTGTTTGAAAAATCATTCCTGCAATCTGCACGTCCCAATTTGCGGTATATTTTTACAGGATATTTGGTGGCATAAAAGTCATTCTGCAGAATACATTAGTGAAAAAAGGAGTATCATCATGGCAGATTATCAAAGGATACTTTCTTATTTGTATCGTTATGAAAAGGCAGAGAAAAAGGAATGCTTCGGGTTTGTTAAGGCAGAACAAAAGTCAGGCAGCCTTAAACTGACGATTCAGATAGACGATGAGCGTTTATTGCAGGGAATGGAGCTTAAATTATGTTTTTATGAGCGGCAGGGAGAGAGCTGGCAAGTCTGGCAGTTAGACACACTCATTACGCAAGAACATAAGGAAGAAATACATTTGACCTACCCTGCAGCTATGCTTCCGGCTGGTTTTCGGATAAAGGGACAGTCGGGAGTATTACTTTATTATCAGGATGCTTTTTATTACGGAAGTGTGTGGATTGGAGAGGAAATTCCGGCAGAAACTTTGGAGCCTCTTCGGTGGCATAAGATTGTGAATTCTGCAAAAGATAAATCTCAAATGCAGGAAAATAAATCTGGAAAAGATATTGCTGGTAAAATATCAGAAAAACAGACAGAGACAGAAAAGATTATTCCAGATAAGATGTCAGAAAAACAAAAAGTATCAACAAGAAATATTACTGATGAAATGTTACAGGAGCAACAAGAATCAGAGGAAAATATTTTAGAAAAAAAAGGTCAGATAAACACAGAGAGTTTTGAGGAAAAGGATTTTCAAAAAAGAGCTGAGAATAAGATAGAGAACATAAAATCAGAGGAAAACTTGCCTGATTCAGAAAATGATATAGCACATAGCAATAATACAAATATAGAAGAAAGTGTTAAAATAAAAGAATTTTCAGAAGATAGTATTGAATCAAAAAATAAATCTGAACTAGAACTAAAATCAGAGTTAAAGACAGATGCTGAACTAGAATCAAAAACAGAGTTGAAGACAGATTTTGAACTAGAATCAAAAACAGAGTTAAAGACTGATGCTGAAATGGAATCAAAAACAGAGTTGAAGATTGACTCCGAAATAGAACACCAAATAAAAATAGAAGCAGAAACTGAGCCAGAAGCCACTTCTGTTGTTGATAATTTTGAAAAAATGTGGATAAATGCAATGAAAAAGAACCCTTCTGTGGACAATATTTTTAATACCGCTTTTTATGAAGGCTGCAGGATTTCAACCGCGGATTTGGCACAGTTTGGGGAAGAAGCCAGCGTACTTAAAAGCAATCAGTTCCTTTTGAAAGGATATGGGAGATATCATCATATTCTGGCAGGAAAAGTAAGGTACGCAGGAGAAGAACGCTACTGTATCGGTGTGCCGGGAATTTATGAGAATCGGGAAAAATATATGGCAGAAATTTATCAGTTTCCAGTATTTTTATCACTTACAGAGAATCGTATGAAAACTGGAAGTTTTGGATACTGGTTGTATCTGCTGAGAGACGGAATATAAATCGACAGTTTGGCAGATTATTGCAAATGTATTTTTTGATGTGATTATGGTGATTTTATTGGGGGAAGGGAAGCTCCCATCTGTAGGCAGGAGGATATCACAAAATATTGAAATAAGTACGTCGCTATTTTACGGGACTATGAGTTTCATAAATGGGAGAATATTTTATGAGAAAATATACAGAAGACGAAAAATTTATGAAAGAGGCAATTAAGCAGGCAAAAAAAGCAGAGGCGATTGGGGATGTGCCAATTGGCTGTGTTATTGTTCATGATGGAAAAATAATTGCCAGAGGATATAATAAGCGGAATAGGGATAAGACTGTGCTTGCACATGCAGAACTTCTTGCGATGAAAAAAGCGTGTAAAAAGCTTGGAGACTGGCGATTGGAAGACTGTACGATGTACATCACTTTGGAGCCTTGCCAGATGTGTGCCGGAGCAATTGTGCAGGCGAGAGTGACGAGAGTCGTTATTGGCAGCATGAATGCGAAAGCTGGTTGTGGCGGCTCAATACTTAATCTTCTTGAAATGCAGGAATTTAATCACCAGGCAGAGGTAGAAAGAGGCGTTCTTCAAGAAGAATGCTCGGAAATGCTCTCAGCATTTTTTAGAAAATTAAGAGAAATTCAAAAAGAAAAAAAGAAAAAGCGAAAGCTGATACAGGAAGAAAATCAGACTGATAATTAGAATTAAAATGTAGCACAAAGCTGGTTGCGAGACTGGCTTTGTGCTTCTTTTATAAAATTGTAAGTTTGAAACGAATAATCAGTAAAGTACTCGGCGATTAAGTGAACGAGGATTCCTGCCTGATTTCCTAAAGAGATAATAACTAGTAACATGTAAAAGTATGCTATGCATTGTATAACACAAATCTCTCAGCAAGAATGCGGAGGCATTCTTGAATAAAAAAGCGTCATAGCAATAAAGATATATAACAATCTTCATTATTATGACGCTTTCTATTATGTGAATATAAAAATCGAATTATTAAAACCGTGCGGTCAGCTTTGTATGCTTACCAACAGACGTTACCTCTACAGTTAGCTCGAACCAGGCACCCTCACGGCACACAGGAGAGTCTCCTTAGTGCTGCTCCGTTCCCGACCTGACACGGTTCAGAGGTTCCTGTTGCGCGAGACCCAATTGTCAACACCACTTATAAAGGGCAGCTCCATCAATAAGACATCCGAGGCTGACCATCACTCCTGCTATAGCGGATTTCAGGTACAGGACGCCGCTAACTTCCCAGCTGCACGGTAAATATCAGTATACAGGATTTTTCCAGTTAAGTCAATGGTTTTTTGCTATTTAATTCATTGGAGAAACAACAGACGAAGCCATTTCCCCC
>ADJS01005059.1_pt1 | contig 10979 bp, 19 predicted proteins | sample 268128 | NCBI WGS metagenome assembly ADJS01 (sample SAMN00007486, study PRJNA43253) | human gut metagenome | isolation source: feces sample TS28 | reverse complement strand
GGGTGGAAACCCTGCCGGAGAGAAAAAACCAGCTGGGAGAACCGTACAGCAGGCTGGTGGCCAGAGCTTATCTGCCCAGAACGGCCAAAAATCAGGATTTTATTACAGAGCTGGATTCCGGCATCAAAAAGGAGGTCAGCGTAGGATGTGCGGTGAACCGTCTGCGCTGCTCCATCTGCGGAGAGGACCTGAAGAAGGGAGCCTGCCGCCATCAGAAGGGGAAAACCTACGACGGCAGGCTGTGCTGCACTGTGCTGGACGATCCCTACGACGCGTATGAATGGTCCTTTGTGGCGGTGCCGGCCCAGCGGGAAGCGGGAGTGATTAAAATGTACACGCCAACGGATACTGAGGAAGGGACAAGAACTAGCAGCGATATCATAAAGGCTTTTTCAGAGGGAAAGGAAATGACCCTGTCTCCGGAGGAGTGCGCGGAAATTTCCGGCTGCCTTCGGGAACTGGCCAAAAAGGCGGAGGCCGGAGAGGACTATGAGCGGGAGCTCCGGCAGGAGGTGGTCAGGTTTTCTCTGCTGTCCCAGCCGGGTGTGCCCAAGGACATCATGGACGGGTCGCCAAGCGAATGACCCTGGAGGAGCTTAAGGCGTTCCAAAAGGCGTACCGTCAGGAAAGCGGTAAGCTGGCACCCCCGAAGCCTCAGCTGGCTGGGGCAAGGGCTGAGGGAGCGCCTATCGAAAACGCTGAGTTTAAGATTTAGCAGGCAGAGATTCCCGGAATAGGAGGGCGAAAGCCTAGCTCGTACCGGGACGCGAAAAAGTCAATTTAACCATCTAGGAGGAAAATAGCATGAATGTTTCATTCGCAGGATTTGGAGAGAATATTGCCACCTTTGAGACTGCCGCCGCGATTCCGGCAGGCACGCCGGTAAAAATGAGCGCTAACGGCACGGTAGCCGCCTGCGCCGCCGGAGACGCCTTTATTGGCATCGCCGTAAGTCAGCGGGGAGATTTCGTAGGCGTTCAGCTAAAGGGCTACCGTAATGCAGCGGTAACCGGAAGCGTGCCGGTAGGCTGGGCCCAGCTGGTGGCCGACGGCTCCGGAGGCGTGAAAGCGGCCGGAGAGGACGCCGCGGGCATCAGCGTGCTGGTGGTCTCCGCGGGCACCGCCGAGATCGGCATGATTTTATAAGAAACGAGGAGGAATACCTATGGCTTTTTACGATACCGTCCGCTTGGAGAAGGGGATGTACAACACCCCGGGAAAAAGCTTCACCCAGGTGCTGGAGGAGCTGGACCCCAGCGCCAGTTATGAAAACACAGAGTTTGCCGGCCTGGACGCTTATCAGCGCCAGCTGAAGCGGTTTGACATTAAGGTTGGCGGCAGAGGCTCCGACGTGGTGGAAAAGTTCTTTCAGAGCACCGACAGCGCGGCTTTGTTCCCCGAATATGTGGCCAGAGCGGTCACCCAGGGAATGGAGTCCGCTAATATCCTGCCCAATCTGGTGGCAACCGTCACCAAAATTGACGGCATGGATTACCGCACCATTACCTCTGAGCCGGAGGGCGAGCATTACTTCCCGCCTGTAGCGGAGCTTGCATCCTTGCCCCAGACTACGGTGAAAACCCAGAATAACCTGGTGAAGATGAACAAGCGGGGCAGAATGCTGGTGACCTCCTATGAGGCGCTGCGCTTCCAGAAGCTGGACCTGTTTACCGTCGTGCTGCGCCAGATCGGCGCCTATATCGCCAGAGCCCAGGCTCAGGACGCGGTAGGCGTGCTCCTAAACGGCGACGGGAACAACAATCCAGCAGAGGAAATGAACGGCGGCTCACCGGCGGCCCTGAGCTACGATTCCCTGGTGAAGATGTGGGCGGGCCTGGCCCCCTTTGAGCTGAATACCATGCTGGCCGGCACCGAAACGGTAAAGTCTGTTTTGAATCTAACGGAAATGAAGGACGCTCAGGCGGGCCTGAATTTCCAGGGCACCGGCCAGATGGTCACTCCCATCGGCGCCGCTCTGATCCACGTGCCTACGATGGCAGATAAGGTGATCGTGGCCATGGATAAGACCTGCGCCCTGGAAATGGTCCAGGCGGGCGAGCTGATGACCGACTACGATAAGCTGATCGACCGCCAGCTGGAGAGGGCTTCTATCAGCGCCGTCACCGGCTTTGCCAAAATTTTCAGCGACGCGTCCAAGAAGCTGACGATTTCCTAACATTTTCGAATAAAGCAATGGGGAAGCCTTTTTAGGCTTCCCCTGAGCAAAAAGAGGAGAATTTTTTGGGAAAGCTGCCCTTCCCCTCAACGGACGGCCAGAAGGCACAGCCTTGTCCGGCTGCGTTCTTGAAGCGAGACGGGTTGAAACCTACTGGTACAAACCTGGGGGGAGGCAGATTCAACGAAAGCTGTGTGAAAATCTTAGGATAGGAGGAGTGGCCGATTGAAATTAGACATCCAAGAAATTTTAGAGCGCTTCGCCCTGATCGCCAGCCTGCCCATGGAGGAGGCGGTAGGTTATACCGCCCTTTGCTCCGACGCCGCGGGAGAGCTTACCAGGCGCCTGCGGGGAACGGTCAGCGAGAATAACGCTTCCCGCCTGGAACCCGCGGCCGCAAGCCTGGCTTATTACCGGTACGCCATGTACCAGGCCGCCAACGCGGAGGACTTCACCGTTGGAGATATCACCGTGGCCAGCGGCAGGGATGACAAGATTCGGCTGGCGCGGGAGGTTTGGATGGAGGCGGAGAGGGAGATTGCCGACCTGCTGTCGGATGACGGCTTTGTGTTCCGCGGGGTGCGAGTATGAAAAAATACGCGGCAGTCCGCAGGCTGATAAGGCTCTGCGGCCGGAATGTAAAACTGGTGATGGAGGCCACAGGAGAGATCAAGAACGTCCGGGCGGTGATCCAGCCTCTGCGCTACCGGAACAACGCTAATGCGGGAGGAATTTATCTGCCTCCAGGATTCTCGGATTTGGAGAATTACCTTTATCTGGGGCCGGCCGACAAACCGTTGGATCCATATCGAAAGGCGGGCTATGTGGAGGCCAACGGAGAAAGCTATCTGATCCGCAGGGCCCAGCGGGTTTATTTTGAGGATCAATGCGTTTATGTCTGGGCGATCCTGCAAAAGCGTCATGAGGAGGAATAGGATGGGTTTTTTTGACAGCGTTATTGAACAAACCATAGACCTGCTGAAAAGAGACGGGGAATTGTCCTCCTGCCGGATTTTAAAGGCCCATCCAGACTGCTTTCATCAGTCGCCCCTTTCCAAAGTGACGGTGACGGTCAGCCTGGGCGGCGCCCAGGTGGCGAGCGCCGCTATGGGGGATTTTCTGGGAACCCGGTCCTCCGGTGATTTTTATGGCAAATCCGCGGAAGTGACCCTGGATATCACAGTTTGGTCGCCTCTGTCGGCGGGAGGCGAGGCGGCGTGGGAAACGGCCTCCAGCCTGTGCGGTGACTTGATGTTTTCCGGCCTGGGATTTACCAGTGTCCAATGCGGGGAGATTTCCTATCACAGCGGGGCTATGGCTCTGACTCTGCCATGCCAGGCAAAAATCAGGCTGGCCTTTGGGAAAGCATCCGGCGGGGAAGCGGTCTCCGGCGTGGTTGTAAAAGGAAAGCTGGCCCAGGGAAAGGAAGTGGAATAATGCTCATTGCGAAAGAAAGGCCGGGAGTCTATTGGGATTACGACGCTTCCGGCGTGCTGTGGGGCTCTGACAGCCTCAAACAGGTGGGAATCGCCGCCCTGTGTGAAAAGGGCGAACAAAACCGGGTGTATTCCATCCGGAGAATCAGCGATGGTAAAGCGGTGTTCGGTGAGGACAGCATTATGGCCGGAATGATCGAGAAAGCCCTCATTAACGGCGCCTCCGGGGTGAAAGCGGTGAAGGCCGGGACAGAGGAAAGCTTTGATTATGAGGCCGCCCTGGCGGCGCTGGAGCAGGAGGACGATCTGGGCGCTGTCTGCTGTGACAGCACCCAAGGGGCGGTTTTACAGCTTCTAAAGGCCAGCGCGGCGGCCGCCTCAGACAGCGGCCGGGAACGGGTGGCGGTAGGCTGCTTTTCCGGAGAGGATCCGGCAGCCTTTGCCAATCAGTTAAACTGCGAGCGGATGATGCTTTTGTGCCAGGCGCCGGAGGGCAAGCCTGCCGGCGGCGGACTGCTTGCGGCCGCCTTGGCTGGCAGGCTTGCGGCTGCGGCGGATCCATCCGCGGCTCTCAACGGCGCGGTGCTGGAGGGAATCACAGGACTGTCCAAGGCGTTTCCCGAGGAGGAGCTGGACATTCTACTGCAAAACGGCGTGGCGGTTTTGGAAATGCGGGCTGGCCGGGCAGAGCTGATTCGGGGCGTCAGCACCAGAACGAAAACAGACGGCGTTTCCGACCGGACCTTCCACGACATCAATACGGTGCTGATCATCGATACAGTGATCGCCGGGATTAGAGCCTCTCTGAAGAGGATGCTGGCAGGGGCCAGAAACAATGAAAAGACCAGAAGCGCCCTTGCGACTCAGACAGCGGTGAAGCTGGAGGAGTACCGGCTTCAGGGAATTCTGGACAGCTACCGTTCCCCAGTCGTGGCCGCTTCAGGAGAGGACCCGTCGGTGTGCGTCGTGACGGTGGAATTTACCGCCGCCAGAGGCCTGAACCAGATCGTGATCCAGGCCAGCATTACGGTATAAGGAGGAGCCTATGGAAAATGGAAATTTTCCCACCAGCCGGGATATTTATTTGGAGGTTAACGGCAGAAAGCTGGCGGTGGTAGAGGGATATAAAGCCCACTCTGCCCGGGAGAGCCACTATGTGGAGGCCTTTGGAAGCGCTGAGCCGGTAGGCACTGTGCCAGGAAAAACCAAGCATTTTGTGGAGCTTTCCCGAGTCTATGCCTGCGAGGGCGCGTTAGATGACGGGGTCAGCTTTTTTGAGCTTTCCGGCTTTAACCTGGTGATCGTCAAGCCGGACCGCCGGATTATCTATTCCGGCTGTGAATGGAATGAGATCAGCGAATCTGCCGGGATCAACGACACGGTTCTGGAGGGCGTTTCCCTGATCGCTTCCCATAGGATGGAGCTGACATGAAGGAGCCTAGAAAAGTGAAGGTGCGCCGGAGAACCAAAAGGGAAATCCCCTGGTCAGGCGGAAGTCCGCCGGAAACCAAAATCGTTTACAAGCGGGAAGCGACACCCGTTCAGAGTGCGGGAAACCGCCGGCCTGAAACAGAGGACATCTCCCTGGCCATGGAGCGGGATGCCAGACGGTACTCCGGCTTATGGGAGGTAGAGCTATGAACACAGCGCTGATGCGGTTTCAGGACTACACCTGGAAGCACAACCCGAAGACCATACAGGTGGCTTGCCGCCGGGAGATCAAAGAGTGGAAGCTGCCCGGACAGGGAAACCTTTTGCAGGACCTAGGCCCGGGAAAGCGGATCGTCACAGGAGAGGGGGAACTGTTCGGGGAAGATTGCCTCCTCCAGTTCCGGACGCTGGCGGCCCTGTGCGAACAGGGAGGAACCGGCTTATTAATCCTGCCGGATTCCACCGGGTTCGAGGCCAGCTTGGTTTCTTTGACCATGGCCGGCCAGGCGGGACCGGATATCGTAGGCTATCGGTTCGAGTTTTGGGAACAGGTCGGGGAAGGAATTCCGGTCCTCCGGGAGGGCAAGGATTACCATATCGTACAGGAGGGGGAAACCCTCTGGGACATTTCTAAACTATATGGGATTTCCATTTCTGAGCTGGCACGGCGGAATCCTAATGTGAAGCGCCCCGACCAGCTGGCTGCGGGAGAGAAGGTGGCGCTGCGGTGATTTACCGATTAACGGCTTATGGAGGAGAAACGAGGGAATTCACAAAGCCGGCGTCAGTCCGTTTTTCCGCAGACCGGGACGCCCCGGCTCACAGCCTGGAACGCCCGGTTTCCCCTGGAACCGCTTGGGAGCGGACAGCGTCTGCCGGAATTTCACACGATTCAAGTCGTAAAGGACGGAGCGGTGTTTTTCCGGGGATTGATCGACGAGCAGACGATCCTTGTGGATGGGGACGGGGCGGGAATTGAAGTGTGCTCCAGAAGCATGGCGGCGCTCCTGCTGGACAACGAGGCGATCCCTCAGACCTATTACGTGCCATCCACCAGGCTGATTTACCAGCGCCATGCCCAGCCCTATGGCTTTTCGGAGTTTTCGGGAAAAGACAAGGCCTTTTCCACCAAGCTCCAAATTGAAAAGGGCGCCAGTGAGTGGGAAGTGATCGAGAGCTTCTGCCGGGACGCTTTAGGCACCCGGCCCCAGGTAACCTTTACCGGAGAGCTTCAAATGGAGCCCCAGGATCCGGAGGCTGAGGCGCTGTTTTCCAACTGCGGGGGAATTTTCTACGCCTCTATCCGGGAGGAGCGTCTGAGGTGCAAGCGGCTTTCCCAGGTTTTAGTCCGCTCAGAGCGGCTGGGCGGCTACAGCACCCAGGTATGGGATTCCCAGGCGGCGGGAGATGGAATCCTCCGCCGCCGCCTGCTGAACGCAGTGGATGATCCCAAAACCCCAGTATTCCGAGGACAATTGCTGCTGGACAAAAGCCGGGAGCAGGCCTACCAGCTCGAACTGGCCTGTCCGGGAGAAAGAATTTTGCCGCTGGAGACCCGGGCCAGGGTGACGGACCCGGTTCTGGGTGATTTTGAAGCGCTGAAGGTGAGCGGGATTTCTTACCGGCTGGACTCCGCGGGAGAACAAACGCTGGTAATTTTAAGGAAGGATTGGGAGGCGGAAAGCGATGTGGCTGGGTAAAAAGATAGCTTCCCGGCAAAAGGAAGCGGAAAGGCCGGTGGCGGGGACAATCTCGGGGGAACAGAACGGCGGCTTGCTGCTTCAGTCCTCGTCGGAGTACCGGGAGGTAGCCGCCGCAGGACCCTATGGAGTGAAGAGCCTGCCTCCCGCCGGGGAAAACGCGGTGGGCGTGGTTTCCGGAGAAAAGACCTTCTGCCTGGGAGTGGAAATCGACCCAAAGGGCTTGCAGCCGGGCGAGCTGGTTCTGTTTTCCTCAGGAGGAGCGAAAATCACCCTGACCCGGGATGGGAAAATCCAGATGGAGGGCCAGGTGTTTATTAACGGCGCAGAACAATAAGGAGGCGGTTATGGATACAGCGATCAAAGACGGGGATTTTCAAACGAATGGCAGCGGACTGCCGGTGCGGATCAGCGGCGCCCAGGAGCTTTTGCAGCGGGTGATGTTCCGGCTCACGGTAAAAAAGGGAAGCTTCTTTTATGACCAGCAGCTGGGAAGCCGGTTGTATACCCTAAAGGGCAGCTATGGAAACCGGGAGGCGCTTTCGGAAACCGCCATGCAGATGGTGAGGGAAGCCCTCAAGCCCATGGCGGAGGTGACCCCTCTGGGGGTGCGGGCCGGTATGACCGGGCCCGACCAGCTTTCCTTAACGGTCTCCCTTTTGGCGGACCGGAAACAGATGGAATTGGAGGTGTTGATATGAGCGAAACCTATGAATCCATACTTTCCAGAATGCAGGGCCGGTTTCAGGAGCTTGCCGGCTTTCCAGCCGACGACGCCTCGGACATCGGCATCCGGCTGAAGGTTCTGGCGGGAGAGCTGTTCTCCGCCTGCACCAATCTGGACTGGCTGAAGCGCCAGGTCTTTCCTCAGACGGCCCAGGGCATCCAGCTGGATTATCACGCCCAGCAAAGGGGAATCCAGCGGAAAAGCGCCGTCCGTTCTCAGGGAACGCTGGAATTTTCCCGGGAGGCCGCCCTGCTGTACGATGTGACCATTCCCGAGGGCACGGTGTGCGCTGTTTCCCAGGAGGAGGGACTGCGTTTTGTCACCACCCGGAAAGGAATCTTAAAGGCGGGGATTTTTCCGTTTCCGTCCCGGCGGCCTCTGAGGAAGGCGGCGCGCAGGCTAATGCGGCGGCGGAAACCATTAAGGTGCTGGTGACGCCGCCTCCGGGAGTGACGGCGGTAACCAACCGGGACGCGTTTACCGGCGGCGCCGACGGAGAAAGCGACGAGGAGCTTCGGGAGAGAGTGCTGGAAAGCTGCCGCAACATTCCCAACGGTACCAACAGCGCCTTTTACCGGGAATTTGCCTTGCAATATGAGGGCGTGTATTCGGCGGCGGTATCGCCCAGAGCCAGAGGCACGGGCACGGTAGACGTATATGTGGCCTCCAGGGGGGATGTCCCCGGAGGCGAGGTGATTACCCAGATCCAGAACGACCTGAACGCTTTGAAGGAAATCAACGTGGACGTTCAAGTGAAGGGAGCGGAAAAGGTTTCTGTAGATATCATATTGTATCTGGTACCAAAGGCGGGATACGATTATTCCGAGCTGAAGCTGTTGGCGGAGCAAGCCTTACGGGATTATATGGGAGGCCTGTCTATCGGGGAGTCTGTTTACATGACCAGAGCCGCCGCTGTAGTTTACGGAGTCGAGGGCGTAGAGCAATGCTGGCCGGAGCCGCTGCTGTGTCATGATGTGGCGGTGCAAAGCGGCCAGCTGGCGGTGGCGGGAACCATAGGGGTTTCTCCCAAAGTGGAGGACGAGCAATGAGCAGGCTGCAAGCGTTACGGGATGCCCTGCGTCCGCTGGGTATCTATAAGCTGGAGAAGGGCACGCTGGTTTACGCGGAGCTGGCGGCTTATGCGGCGGGGCTAGACTTATTGGAGGACGGCCTTGACGAACTGGAGCGGGAGGCGTTTCTCCCCACCGCCCAGGGGGAAGGAATCTCCAGGAGGGAAGAAATTTATGGCAAGCCCAAAACCTTGCTGCCTTTGCGGGAACGCAGGGAAATGCTGCTTTACCGGGGAGCTATCAATAATCGAAACAATACCCGGGAGGATTTGGAAAGGGCGCTGGTGGCCTGCGGACTGCGGGCTCAGGTAAAGGAAAATCTGGATGGCGCGTCCATTTATATTAACTGCTTTGACTTTCTGGAGGATTTTCAGGGCCAGGAGGAGATCAAGGCGGCGGCCAAGGAGTTTTTGCCCTGTCACCTGGAAGCGGAGTTTGATTTCAGGACCCTGGATTGGAATCGGATTGACAGCATGGACAAGACGTTTGACCAGATGGATGCCGCCGAAATGACCTGGAACCAGATTGACGCATACAGTCCGGAATAGAAGGAGGTTACTTTATGCCCACAAGCAATAAAACGCCGGCGTTAAGCCTAAATAATTGGCTGGGCACCGATAAGCCCATGAGAAGTGATTTTACAGAGGATAACCTGATTTTAGACAGCGTGATCGGAGGGCATCTGCAGGATGCAGTGTCTCATCTTTCCGCCGCCGACCGAGAGAAATTTGATTCGCCCTATTTATTGGAGAGCTATGCCGGCACCGGTGACGCGGAACAGCACTTTACACTGCCGTTTACGCCAAAATTTGTGTTTGTGTTTTATCAGACCAGAGCTTTCAGTGAGTATGTGGCGGAGGGGGATTACACAAAATGCAACGCCGGGTTTGCGGCTCCGGGCCTGAGTACGGCAGCGGTTTCCCTACAAGGGAATAGGCTGACGGTGAAGCAGACCACAGGCGAGGCGGCGGGAAAGCTGTTTTATAATCTGAATCTGAGAGACGGACAGTATTTTTATCTGGCTGTAAAATAAATCGGCGCGGACGGCTTTTTAATGGCCGGCGGACGTTGGCCCAGCGCATGTGTAGAAAACGGCTTCTTACACCCGGTTAGAGCCACAGACAGGGCGGCGGAGAATTATTTTTTGATGACCCTTGGCGTTCAAACGGTCCGGCCGCCCGATCCTCCGCCGCCTGGAGCGGCCTGTTTTCCGCGGCTTGGGCCATGCTGGAAAGCTTGCCTTAGGCCTTGCTTTTTTATTTCGCTTGCGCTTCAGGCCGGGACAGGGTATACTGTCTTTAATGAAAAGATGCGCCGCTGAACCCGGACGGAGCGGCAAGAAAAAGAAATGAGCGGGAGGAAGAGCATGAAGCTGAAAAACCCTTTGCTGGTGGTATCCGACTTAGAAGCGTCGAAACGGTTTTATCGAGAAGTTCTGGGATTGAGGGTGATCCTTGACTTTGGCGCAAACGTCACCCTGACCGGAGGGCTTTGCCTGCAAACCCAGGAAAGCTGGAGGGATTTCTCTCAAAGGCTGCGGAAGACATCAGCTTTGGCGGCAATGACGCAGAGCTTTACTTTGAAGAAGAAAATTTCGAAAGCTTTTTGACAGGGCTGGAAGCGCTGGAAGGAATCCGTTACGTTCACCCAGTAAAGGAGCACAGCTGGGGACAAAGGGTGGTTCGTTTATATGACCCGGATCTTCATATCATAGAAATTGGGGAGTCTATGAAGACAGTCTGCCGCAGGTTCTCAGCCTCTGGGATGACCGTGGTTGAAATCGCCGAGCGAATGGATGTGCCCGTCAAGTATGTAACCGCCTGCCTGCGCTGACGCTTCCGCTTTTTACAACAATACTGAACACTTTCAAACGGAAAACTGAGGGGTAAGGAATAACACCTTACCCCTCAAAGCTTATGCTTTAAAAAGGGCTTGAAGCCAGGACTTTTTAGCCTTTAATTTTCTATGTAACAACTGAAAAATTAGAGGAACGAAGCATTTGAGTATTGTTGATTACAATAGAGATTCAAATTAAGAATATTGATTTTAGCCTTATAGCTATGATAAGCTAATGTCAAAAGATTTTTCATATATGGGAGCAGTCATGAAAATTATTGAAGCAACAGACAGGATTCCGAATTTAATCGATCGGTTACTGGAGGTATGGGAAAGCTCCGTAAGAGCCACCCACCTGTTTCTGTCGGACGGTGAAATCAAAAGTATCAAAGAATATGTCCCACAGGCATTGAAGGGGATCGCCCATCTGATGATTGCAGAAGATGACGCGGGCCGCCCCGTGGCTTTTATGGGGGTTGAGGATGGCACATTGGAAATGCTGTTCATCTCCCCGGAAGAGCGCGGCAAAGGCTTAGGGAAACGCCTGATCCAATACGGGATCGAAAGCTATGGTGTAAAACGGCTGGCAGTCAATGAGCAGAA
>ADJS01011780.1_pt1 | contig 10992 bp, 8 predicted proteins | sample 268128 | NCBI WGS metagenome assembly ADJS01 (sample SAMN00007486, study PRJNA43253) | human gut metagenome | isolation source: feces sample TS28 | reverse complement strand
TGTTTGACAAGCTGGGCCTGCCGCCGCGCAAGAAAAACGCCCGCGGCTATTCCACCGACGCCGAGACGCTGGAAAGCCTGCGGCCATACAGCCCGGTCATCGACGAGATTTTGAAATACCGCACCTACTCCAAGCTGCTGTCCACCTACGTGGACGGCCTGCTGAACGCCACGGCCGCGGATGGGCGCGTACACTCGACCTTTATCCAGACCGAGGCCCGCACCGGGCGCATTTCGTCCACCGAGCCAAACTTGCAGAACATCCCCATCCGCACCGAGCTGGGCAGCCGGTTACGCGGCTACTTTGTGGCTGGGCAGGGCGAGACACTGGTGGACGCCGACTACTCCCAGATCGAGCTGCGCATCCTCGCACACATCACCGGCGACGAGCATATGCAGCAGGCGTTCTTGAACGGCGCAGACATCCACCGCTCGACTGCCGCCAAAATCTACCACATCCCGGAGAGCGAGGTCACGCCGCAGCTGCGTTCGGCCAGCAAGGCCATCAACTTTGGCATCATGTACGGCAAGGGCGCGTTCAGTCTGGGCAAGGATCTGGGCATTTCGGTCAAGGAGGCCGATGCGTTCCTAAAGACCTACCTCGACACCTTCCCGAAGGTGGACGGTTATATGAAGGACTGCATCGCCCACGCCAAGGACAAGGGCTATGTGGAGACGCTGTTTGGCCGCCGCCGCGCTTTGCCGGAGCTGGCAAGCTCCAACTTCCAGGTGCGTGCCAGCGGTGAGCGGATGGCACGCAACACGCCCATCCAGGGCACGGCGGCGGATATCATCAAGCTGGCGATGGTCCATGTCTGGCAGCGCCTGCGGGATGAAAAGCTGCAGGCCCGGCTGCTTTTGCAGGTACACGATGAGCTGATCGTCGAAGCGCCCGATGCCGAAATTGACGAAGTAAAGCGCATTTTGAAAGAAGAAATGGAAAACGTTGTGCATTACAGCGTCCCCCTGACGACCGAGGTAGGCACCGGCAAGACATGGCTTGCTGCCCATTAAAACAGCGGCACGACCGTAGGGCCGGGTATGTCTGCCCCCCCCCCGACAGAGGCCGCACTTTTCCGAGAAAATCGCAATCAAGAAAACGTTGAGGGCCGGGTATGCCCGGCCCCTGCATAGAGGTTTTGTGTATGTATGTTTTAGGGATCGAGTCCACCTGCGACGAGACGGCGGCGGCGATCGTGGAGAATGGCCGAAAGGTCATTTCCAACATCATCTCCACCAGCGTCAGGGAGCAGGCACTCTACGGCGGCGTTGTGCCGGAGATTGCCAGCCGCCGCCATGCGGAATATATCAGCGCCACCGTTGACAAGGCGCTGGCCGACGCCAATATGACCATTGCCGATGTGGACGCTGTGGCCGTGACCTTTGCGCCGGGGCTGATCGGCGCGGTACTCGTCGGCGTCAACTTTGCCAAGGGGCTGGCCTATGCGGCAAACAAGCCGCTGGTGCCGGTGCATCACCTGCGCGGGCATATCGCCGCCAACTATCTGACCCACCAGGATCTGAAACCGCCGTTTCTCTGCCTGGTCGCCAGCGGCGGGCACAGCCATATTGTGCTGGTGGAGGATTGGTGTCGCTACAAAATCTTAGGCCGCACCGTAGACGACGCCGCAGGCGAAGCCTACGACAAGGTAGCCCGCACGCTGGGTCTGCCCTACCCCGGCGGCCCCAGCGTTGCCGCCGCCGCGCGGGACGGCAACCCCAAGGCCTACAAACTGCCGGTGCCCCATGTGGACGGCAAGTACAACGTCAGCTTCAGCGGCCTGAAAACCGCCGTCATCAACGAAGTGCATAACGCCGAGCAGAAGGGCCAGGCCGTCAGCGTAGCCGACATGTCCGCCAGTTTCCAGGAGCGTATTGACCAGATTTTGGCGAAAAAGCTGCTGGCCGCAGCCGCCGACACCAACGCCCAACAGGTAGTTTTAGCGGGCGGTGTAGCCGCCAACGGTCGTCTGCGCCAGCTGGTGAACGATGGTGCCCAAAAGCTGGGCGCAAAAGTCTATCTGCCCGAGCTGAAATACTGCGGCGATAACGGCGCCATGATCGCCGCCCAGGGCTACTACGAGTACCAGAACGGCAACCTGGCCGACTGGACCCTCAACGGTCTGCCGACATTGCCGATCGATTACCGGTAATCCGTACAAAAAATACCGCACAGCAAAATGCTGTGCGGTATTTTTTATCGCTGCATCGGGCCAAACAGGCACTTTTTACCGGTCTGGCTCTGCAAATCAGCCTTGCGTTGCAAATAGTGGAAGTAATCCTCATCCACGGCGCAATGGTTCTTTTTGCTGTACAGGTTGCACCGGCGGCAGAAGAGAAAATACGGCAGCAGATACCCCGCCCCCAGGCAGCGGCGCACAAGGTCGTACCGCTCGCTGCGGGCGGTTTCTTTTTGCAGGCTGGCCGGGCGGTGGGCCAAATCAACAAAGCCGCGCTTCGCGTAGTCGATTTCGATGCCCTCTTTGGCAAAGAACGGGACAACGTCATGCTCGACCCACTTGCCGTGGCAAATGCCCATCCACTGGCCCTTGTGGTAGCCGTAGTTCAAAAAGCGCGCTTCCTCGTTGAGGACGCAGTAGAACTTATCCTTCGGGTGGGCGGCGGTCAGCACATTGCAGCGCTCCTCCCAGTCCCAGGGGCTTACCTTGTGGTTCCAGTACTCAGCAAATTTATCAGTGCGCCAGACCGCCGCCTGCATATTCAGCGTGTAGCGGTTGCCCACCGGCAGGCGGCGGTAGCCGGGGTAACGGTCCACTTCCCAATCGTAGAGTGCCTCGGTGATATCGCTGCTGAAATAGACGATATCCCGGTCCGCATCCATCCAGCGCACCAGGTCATGCAGGCGGTCCATCTTCACCGGCTCCCGCAGGAAGAAGTCATCCAGCATCAGAAGAGTGTACTCGGTCTTGACCCGGCGCAGCGCGTCGGTCATGCGCTCACCGTAGGTGGCGGCGCTGCTGTGTACACACTCGATATTCAGCCCCTCAAAGCGGAAGTCCTTGCTCTCGGTGTTGAGCAGAATGCGCATATCCAGCGGCGCAAAATACCGTTTCAGCAGCGTAAAAAACGGCTGCCACAGATCCTCGTAGGCGTCGCAGCTGTTGACCAGCATGGTCATGCGGTTCTGCCATTGTGCTTCGTTCATCGTCATTTTCCTTTTTTGAAAAGGTGGTTTTGGCTCCAGCGGGCCGCGCGCATGGCAAAGTGGTTCCACCGCTGCACTGCCGGGGAAAGCTGTGTCTCCGGCGCATCTTTGCGCAGGGCCGGGATATCCAGATACCGCGCCTTGCTGCGGATGCGCACCACGCAGGGGAACGGCAGATGGTCCCATCCTTCCGGGTAGCAGAAGGACGGATCCAGCACACGGAAGTCATGGCGGAACAGGATGTAGCGGTTGATCTGGGATTCATCGTGCCACAGTGCAATGACGTTGTGCTGCAAGTCCCGGCGAATGCGCTTGTCCAGCGTGCGGCACAGCTCCAAAAACGCCGGGGCCGTGCCGCCGTTGACGCCGCCGCAGACGTAGTATTTTCCCAGTCCGTAGGGGATGCAGGCCGTGCTGCGCGGGTTGCGGTCGTAGGTGAACTCATAGTTCGGCTTTGCGTAGAAGGAGGGATGCTGCACAACGAGCAGCCGTTCCCCTTTTTCGGCCCGGGGCAGCAGCATTTCCCGCGTGACAGGCTGCATAAACTGCGCGTTGGCGTTGAAAAAGAAGATGTAGTCAAAGCCGCGCAGAGCCTGCTCCTGCTTCAAGAAAATCTCAAACCGGCGCAGTGTGGCAAACGGCCAGGAGTAGGCCTCCTGCGGGCAGATATGCACGCGGGGGTTCTCCTCCCCCGGCAGAGCGACCGCATCGGTGAACACAAAATAGTGTACCTCGCAGTCGCGCAGCAGGTATTGCTCCGCGCTCTCGTAAAATTCCGGCCAGAACACCGTATACTTGCTGGTGGCAATATACAGCGCCGCAACCTTCGTCATCATTCTTCCGCCCCCAGGGTGACAGCGGGTTCGGGCAGGCAGATGGGGCCCCAGGCGCGGCGGTTCCAGCCCTCGTAATAGGTGGCAAAGGTGTCCACCAGCTGGAACTGGATGCCGGGGACCCAATCCTCGACGCCGTAGGTGCCGCCGCCGTAGGAGGTAATGACCGTGAAGTAGTTGCTGTACTTGCCCACGGTCAGCACGCTCAGGTCATACTCCGCCGTAAACTCGTTGATGCCGGGCTGCAGGGTCAGGCCAAACATGCTGGACGTCGCCAGCGGGGTGCCGACTTCGTCGCGCACCTCAAACCGCAGGCCGATGTTCTCGGCCAGTTCGTTGGCTTTCAGCACGTAATGGATGCGCACAGGCTGGGTGCGCTCGATGGCTTCCACCGACTGCACCTGCACATGGATGTTCTGGATGCGGATGTTGTCGCGCTTGAACCAGTTGTCGCGCTTGTGGTTGGTGTAGTCCACAAAATCCGACGTCTGCCAGCGGGTGGACAGGTAGGTGGCAATGCCCTCGTCAACGTCACCGTCAAAGATGACCTTGCCCTTGTCCAGCACGATGCAGCGGTCGCACAGGTCGCGGATCGTGGACATATTGTGGCTGACGTACAAAACGGTCTTGCCGTCGCGCTGAGCGGCCTGGCGCATCTTGTCCAGACACTTTTTCTGGAACTTCATATCGCCGACGGCCAGGACCTCGTCCATGATCATGATTTCACTGTCCAGGTGGGCCGCCACGCTGAACGCCAGCTTGACATACATACCGCTGGAATACCGCTTGACCGGCGTGTCGATGAAGTCGCCGACCTCGGAGAAGGCAATGATCTCATCCATCTTGGCGTCAATTTCTGCGTGGGTCATGCCCAAAATCGCGCCGTTCAGGTAGACGTTCTCGCGGCCGGTCATTTCGGGGTGGAAGCCGGTGCCGACCTCCAACATCGAGGCCACACGGCCGTACAGGTCGATATCACCGGCGCTGGGGGCCGTGACGTGGGTCAGCAGCTTGAGCAGCGTGGATTTGCCCGCGCCGTTGGAGCCGATGATGCCCACGGCCTCGCCCTTTTTGACGGTGAAGCTGACGCCGTTCAGCGCCATAAATGTAGTACCGATCAATCGCTGGTCGGTGCCGATCAGGCTGTTCGGGTCCTCTTTGCCGCGCTTGCGGGCCCACCAGCTTTGCAGGTCACTGCGCAGCGTGCCGCCGCCGATCTGGCCCAGGCGGTACTGCTTTTTGACGTCCTGCACACGGATCATCAGTTCATTTTCACTCATGTCAGGACCCCCTTACACCGTATCGACGAAGGTCTTTTCGACCTTGCTGAAAAGCGACAGACCCACGACCAGCAGCACGGCGGTCCAGGCCAGCGAAAGCACCCACATTAACCCGTTGACCTGCCCGGTACCGAAGAAGATATAACGGAAGCTCTCCATCGGGGCGGTCATCGGGTTGACGATCATAATGGCCCGCAGCAGCCGGTTGTCGATCATCGACAGCGGGTAGACCACCGGGGAGCCATACATCCATAGCTGCACGCCAAAGGTCACCACGACCATCAAATCACGGTAACGGGTAGTCAGGCTGGACACGATGATGCCGCAGCCCAGGCCCAGCAGACCCACCTGCAGCACCAGCGGCACCGTCAGCAGCAACATCCCCCAGTGGGGGCTGACTTCACCCTTGACCAGGTAGACGAGCAGCAGCACAAAGAACAGCGCAAACTGCACCAGGAAATTGATAAGGCCTGACAGCATCGTGGAAATGGGCATCGCCAGCCGCGGGAAATACACCTTGCTGAAAATAGCGGAGTTGGTGGTAAACGTGCCCGACACCTTATTGATGCAGGCGGAGAAGAACCCCCACAGCGCCGTACCGGCCAGGTAGAACAAAATCTGCGGTACACCGTCGGTGGACAGGTGGGCGATGGTGCCGAACATAACGCAGTACATGGCCGTGGACAGCAGCGGGTTAATCAGGATCCACGCGGGGCCCAGCACGGTCTGCTTGTACATGACGGTGAAATCGCGCTTGACAAAGAGCCAGATCAAATCCTTATAGCGCCACAGTTCGCTTACATCGACCTGGCTCCACCCCTGCGCGGGGCCGTAGTGGACATGGTATCCTTTTTGCAGTTGTGTTTTTTCCATTGTAGGGGAACTCCTTAGGTTTTGTGTTTGAGGAAGATTCGGTACAGGGGCAGACCCAGGCGCAAAAGCCCGGCGCGCAGCAGCATACTCTCCCGCCCGGTGCGGCGGGACAAATTGCCGTAGGCCGTGGAGCAGTCGTGGCAGGCCTGGCGGTAGCGGGTGCGCTGCTGCGCCGTGGTCAGGTCAAAGCCATCCTTCTCGGCCAGGTTCTTGATGGCGTCGTTCAGCAGGCCCTCGGCCCGCAGATAGTCGCCTTTCTCGGTAAAGTAGCCGCACCATTCCAGCAGGTATTCGGGGCGGTCCAGGTAGTGGCTGGCCGGGCCCTGCGCCATGATGCTGTCTGCCCGCTGCACATAGCGGTAGCCCTGGTAGCCCAGGCAGGCGATGTTCTGGCAGCGGTGCAGGATGTGGGGCAGCATGAACTGATCCTCGTACCGCTTGCCCTCGGGAAAGCGCAGGCCATCCGCAAAAAGCTTGGCGGTGTACAGCTTGTTCCAAGCGACGGTATAGTAGATTTTTTGGTTTTCCAGCGCGAAATACCGCGCCCACACGCCGTCCTCGTCGAGTATTTCATCCTGAAAGATCGTGAAGTCCGGCGTGGGCCACCGTTCGCCGCGGTCATTGGCGTAGACGAGGTTGAAGATGACCAGCTCCGCGCCGGTGCGCTCCTGCTCGGCCACAGCGCGGCGAATGGTATCCGGCTCCAGAAAGTCGTCGCTGTCCACAAAGACGATGTACCGCCCGCGGGCGGTCTCGATGCCGGTGTTGCGCGCAGCGGAAAGCCCACCGTTCTTGCGGTGGATGACCCGCACGCGGCGGTCGCTTTTCGCCCAGGCATCGCACATTTCGGGGCAGCGGTCGGGGCTGCCGTCGTCGACGAGCAGCACCTCAATATCCTGGAAGGTCTGATCCAGCACGCTCTGCACACAGGTGTCAAGATACCGCTCGACCTTGTACACCGGGATAATGATACTGACCGCCGGGACCGGGGTGAGCGGGGCCGGGGTTCGCCACTGGGTCGCGGCGGGCGGGGTCTGGGCGCTGCTGCGCCGCTCCCGCAGGAAGGCCAGGTAGACCGGAAGCCCTAAGTGGATCAGCCCGGCGCGCAGCAGCATACTTTCCCGCCCGGTGCGGCGGGAGAGCAGTCGGTAAACCTCGGCGCAGCTGTGGCGCAGCTCATGATACCGCGCCTGCTGCCACTGGGTGGACAGGTCGAAGTTTTCCTTCTGGGACAGGTTCTCGATGGCGTCGTTCAAAAGGCCCTCGGCCCGGAGGTAGTTGCCTTTCTCGGCAAAATAGCGACTCCATTCCAGCAGATACTCGGGGCGTTCCAGGTAGTTGCGGGCCACACCGGCCACAGCCATGGTGCTGCCGCTGTGCTGCACGTAGCGGTAACCTTGGTAGCCCAGGCAGGCCACCGTCTGGCAGCGGCGCAGCACATCCAGCATAAAGAACTGATCCTCGTACCGCTTGCCGTCGCGGAAGCGCAGCGTGTCGAACATGGCCCGCTTGTAGAGCTTGTTCCAGACGACTACGTAGTAGACCTTGCGGTTGTCGAGGGCGAAGTAATGCTCCCACACCTCATCGACGGTGCGCACCGTGTCGGTAAAGCCGGTAAAGTCCGGCTCTGCCATCGGGTGGTTCTCGGCATCGACATAGAGCATATTGCCAATGACAAGGTCGGTGCCGTACTGCTGCTCGGCCTTGACGAGATACTCGATGGCGTCTGGTTCCAGCAGGTCGTCCGCATCGGCGAAGAAGATGAAATCGCCGGTGGCGGCGTCCAGGCCAGCGTTGCGAGCCGACGCCGCACCGCCGTTTTTGCGGTGCAGCACCCGGACGCGGGGATCCCGCGCAGCCCAGGCATCACACATTTCGGGGCTGCGGTCGGGGCTGCCGTCATCCACCAGCAGTATTTCCAGGTCGGTACAGCTCTGCCCCACCACGCTGCGCATACAAGCGTCCAGGTAGTGTTCCGCCTTATACACCGGGATAATGATACTGACTGTGGGCATAGAGGCTCCTTTAATTTATCTACGGCTCAACATCTTTGTGTAAGCATAAAACACGGGCAATCCCATCCGCAGGGCGGCGGCGCGGAGTTTCAGCGACGCTGCGCCCTTCTGCGCGGCCAGGGCACTGTACACACGGCAAAGTTCCCGCTTCACGGCGGCAAACTCGGCCTTGTGGCCGGGCCGGGTCAAATCATATCCGCGCTTATTCTTGTACAAGAACAGCGCGGCGTCGGTCAGGGCACCCTCGGCACGGTCGTACCAGCCGTTTTGCAGGAAATACTCCGCCCGGTGGATATCCCCCTTCGTCATGGCCAGCCGCACCTCATGTTTGGCGCCGTCGGTGATGCTGCCTGCGTGGCGCAGCACGTAGTAGCCGGTAAAGGGCAGGCACAAAATTTTTGTGCAGCGGGCGATCAGGTCCGGCAGCACGTAGTAATCCTCGTGCAGCATCCCCAGCGGATAGCGCACGCCGTCAAACAGCTTGGCGGCGTACAGCCGGTGGGCCGTGCCGGTGAACTGGTTGATCCAGGGCGTGTTGAAGGCATCCCAGAAAGCGTTCACGTCCAGAACGGTCTCTTTTGCAAACTGTTCGTCTGCGGGCAATGGGTGCTCTGCGCCGTCCTCTGTCACCGGGCAGCAGTTGCAGAGCACCAGCTCCGCGCCGCTCCTTTCCGCACCCGCCAGCAGCTTTTCCATTAGGTCGGGGGCAACGGTGTCGTCGCTGTCCACCATCGTGAGCCATTGGCCCTTGGCGGCATCCAGCCCGGCGTTGCGCGCACCGGACGGCCCCGGCCCGGTCTTAGCCGGGTGCAGGGCGCGGATGCGGGGATCTTTTTCCGCCCAGACATCGCACATTTCCGGGCAATGGTCGGGGCTGGCATCGTCGATGAGCAGCAGCTCAAAATCCGCATAGCTCTGCGCCAGGATGCTTTCCACACAGGCGTCCAGCGTTTTTTCGGCCTTGTAGACCGGCACCAGGATACTGACGGTGGGCATTAGTTGTCTCCTTTGTCGTCGACGCCGGGCAGATGGATCAGGCTGCCCATGTACTCGTTGGCGCTCTCGGGGTGCCAGCGGGAAATGCCGCTCTCGGTGGTGAAGGTCATCTCGCCGAATTTGATGCTGCCATCGTTCAGCGAGTACAAGTCAACGCGCACGCAGGGGTAGCCCTGGCTCAGGGTGCGGGCAATATCCAGCATCTTATCGAGGTTTTCCGGCTTGGGGATATCGACCATTTCCAGCGGGACATTGATGTTGAAGGGCAGCTGGTTCCACTGGGTGTCGTAGAAGAACATCCGCTCTTCCTTGTCGGTGTAGCGCTCCTCGATGTGCAGGATGATTTTCGGCTCACCGTCGAAGCAGAAGATTTTGTAGTCGTATAGGTCGCCGCCGTCGTTCTCTATGAATTTTTCAGCGATGATGCGCGGTTTGATGTGGATGTACTGCACATCCAGGCCGCCCATCAGGTAGCAGTAGTTCAGCTTGAGCCAGCCCTCGATCTTCCTCTTGGCATCAGCCTTGTCGAATTTTGACTTATCCTGCACGGCGATATTCCAACCCGCGCCGTGGTTGACCTTGAGCATGAATTTGTCCGGCAGGGCGTCAAAGTCGATATCGCCAAAGTTATCCCAGACGCCCAGCAGCGGAATCAGGTATTCCTCGCCGATCTTCTCCTTGACCCATTCGCGCACGGCGTATTTGTCAACGAGGGGGTAGACGTCCTCAAACCCGCCGTTGAGCTTGAGCCACTGGGTCTTTTCGCTGAAGGTCTTGGGGTGCTCGAGGTTCAGTGGCGTGTGGGTGTAGTTCGTTTCCAGGAACCACTTTTTCAGCGCCTCGGGGTAGTCCTTCTTTTGCAGGCAGGCCCAGTAGGCGTAGTTTTCGTTGGCGATCTTATGATATTTCGCGTAGGTATAGATATATTTTGCGCTGACGACCGGGCCGTTGTGCAAAAGGTACTTCAGCCCGCGCTTGGCGTTGCGGGGCAGCCAGGTCACGGCGCGGCCGATTTTGTACGACGACGAGCCGTAGACGGCCTCCAACTCATGGCGCAGCAGTTTGGCCTGTTCTTCGGCGGTCAGTTCGCTCATATCTTCCATGGTTCAGCACTCCCCTTTTTCGGTTTTCACGCGGGCTTCTTCCAGCAGCGCCCGCACCTTGGGTTTCCAGATGAAGTGGCGGTGGATTTTTGTAATAAAGAACCACACCGGGTTCTCGATATCGCACCACAGGCGGGATACCGCGCTCTCGTTGTTATAGTTGACGATGCGGCGCAGGCGGTCAGCGCGGTAGGTGCGAATGTTCTCCATATAGGTCTGCGCGTCCTTTGTCAGCTGCGGGTCCCTGCGGTTTTTAAAAAGATCCTCATACTCGCGCAGGAAACGCACCAGGCCCGCCGCGTCAAATCTGCGGGTGATGCGGCGCTGCTCGTACAGAATCAGCGCCGTCAGGATATCGTTCTGGTAGGGGCTGCGGCGGTGGTAGGTGCTGCCCTCGATCTGGCGGTAGTTGAACATACAGTCGGGCAGATAGTAGATATCACCGTAGGGCAAGAACTGGAAGGTCAGCGGGTTATCGATGATGGGGATGCCGCTCTTGTAGGGGTCGATGCCTTGCAGCCCCAAGTTGCGCAGCAGCAGCGCGTTGGTGTGGACGTAGAGAAAGCTCCAATATTCCTCGGCAGTCAGGCTGCACTCCCGGATGGGCCGCTCGATGGGGACGGTCTTGCCGGTGCTCTCCCAGTAATAGCAGCCGTTGTGGCCGCAGCCGATGTATTTATGCTCTGTGTCGGCGTCCAGCACATCGGCCTGCTTTTGCAGCTTGTGG
>ADJS01009886.1_pt1 | contig 11015 bp, 9 predicted proteins | sample 268128 | NCBI WGS metagenome assembly ADJS01 (sample SAMN00007486, study PRJNA43253) | human gut metagenome | isolation source: feces sample TS28 | reverse complement strand
GGCATTGCAGCCATCGTGGCCAGCGAGTTCAACGTGCCGGTGGTATTTGCCAAAAAGTCCATGAGCATCAATCTGGACTACAACAACTACGAGACCAAGATCCAGTCCTTCACCCACAAAAAGATCTACAATGTGATCGTCTCCAAAAAGTTCCTCACCCCGGAAGACCATGTGCTGATCATTGACGATTTCCTTGCCAACGGCTGTGCCCTGATGGGCCTGCTGGATCTGGCCAAGGAAGCCGGCGCCACCGTGGAAGGCATCGGCATCGCCGTGGAAAAGGGCTTCCAGCAGGGCGGCGAGCTGATCCGCAGCAAGGGCATCCAGCTGGAGAGCCTTGCCATTGTGGAGTCCATGAACAGCGAGACCGGCGAGATCGTCTTCCGCGAGCAGCCGCAGCAGAATTAAACAAAAAAACATTGCAGCCCCGGGAAAGTTGGAAGACCTTTCCGGGGCCGTTTTTTGCTTACGCCCCGTCAAAGCTGTCACCGTCGGCGGGCAGGTCGGCAGCGGTCTGGGCGGGATCGGTATCGGTTTCCTGTTCCACGGCGCGGGGCACGCCCTTGTACACCAGCGTCTGTTCCAGAACCTCGGCGCACACCGGGGCTGAAAGGCTGCCGCCGGCAGTCGTCCAGCTGTGGGGTTCGTCCAAGCACACCAGACACAAAAACTGCGGGTCGTCGATGGGAGCCACGGCCACAAAGCTGGCAATACGGGCTTTTTCGTCGGTGCTGTCCAGCTTCTGGCTGGTGCCGCTCTTGCCGCCCACCCGGTAGCCTTGGATGCGGGCATTGCGCCCGCCGCCGTAGAGCACCACGGCTTCCATCATCTCACGCATGGTTTCAGAAGTTTCCGGTTTGATCACCTGCCGCCTGCACACCGGCTCTGTGTGCTGCAGAATGCTGCCGTCCGGGTTCAGGATATCGCTGACAAGATAAGGCTGCATCAGCCTGCCGCCGTTCACCACAGCGCACACGGCTGCGGCCATTTCCATATAGGAGATCTTGCTGCTCTGGCCGAAGGCGCAGGAGGCCAGCTCCACCGGCCCCATGCGGTCGGCGGTGTAGTACAGACTCTTTTTGGGTTCGGCGGGCAGATCGACCCCGGTTGGCTCCCGCAGGCCGAAAGCGGCAAAGTAATCGCAGAAGGCTTCCTTGCCCAGCCGCGCGCCGATCTGGATAAAGCTCTGGTTGCAGGAATTTTCCAGCGCCTGGGTCACGGTCTGGCTGCCGTGGCGCTTGTGGTTGGCGCAGTGGAACCGTGTGCCCGCCACCGAGATGGACTCGCCGCAGTAAAAGGTGGAGTTTTTGCTCACAGCCCCGGCATCCAGCGCGGCGGCGCAGGTGATGAGCTTGAACACGCTGCCCGGCTCGTACAGGTCGCTGACGGCCTTGTTGCGCCACTGGGTCTGCTGGGCCAGCTGCAGGGCGGAAGCGCGCTCGCTGCCGGTAAGGGCATCCACGGCCTTGCGGGCGGCTGCATCGTAGATCACGCGCGGCTGGTTCGGGTCGTAGGCAGGCGTGGTGGACATGGCCAGCACGGCCCCGGTGTTCACGTCCATCACGATGCCCACGGCGCGCGCCGCCACATGATGCTCCTTGACCGCATAATCCAGCGCGTTTTCAAGGTAATGCTGGATGTTGGCATCGACAGTCAGCCGCAGGCCGCTGCCTTCCAAGGGCACTTTTTCGGTCTCGTAGCTCTGCTCCAGTGTGTAGCCCCAAGCGTTGACGGCGGTGAGCACCACACCATTCTGCCCGGTGAGCACATCGTTATATTTCAGCTCCAGCCCGCTCACACCGGCGTTGTCTACATTGGTAAAGCCCAGCACGCTGGCCAGAAATTCCCCCTCCGGGTACCAGCGCTTGGAGTCCTGATTGATGCGGATGCCGGTGATGCCGTTCTCTTCACAAAAATCCCGCACGCGGTCGGCGGTGTCGCGCTCCACGCGGTAGCGCAAAAGGCAGTCGTTGGAGGTGCGGTCACTGAATTTTTCCAGCAGCTTCGCTTCGTCCAGCTCCAATATTTCCGCAAGGCCTTGCGCGGCAAGGCTGAGCTTTTCCTCCGGCATCTCGCGCGGGGAGGCCCGCAATGTCCAGCAGCTGCTGTTGGCGGCAAGCAGTACACCGTCGGCGCTGTAGATACGGCCCCGGTCGGCAGGCACCACAGTATCGCGCAATTGCTGGCCGAGGGCACGGCTCGCATACCAGTCGCCTGAAAACAGCTGCAGATACGCCAGCCGCGCGGCAAGCCCCGCAAAGCAGACGCAGCACATCAACGCGGCCACCAGCCGTGCCCGGGCATGGAATGCCCGTTCCGGCAGGGTGCGCAAGGGGCGCGGCTCCGGTTTTGGCATGGCAGGCACCTCCTTCTCTGGGCAAGTGTATGCGCCGGTGCGCCGGGTCTATGACTAACCGGCACCGCCGCCGCGTACAATAAAGGAACGGAGGTGATACGGATGCACAAAGCTGCTGCCCATGCAAAGCGCGGCCTGCCGCTGCGGCATCTGCCGGCCATGGACCTGCCGTTTCTGGTGCTGGTGCTCACGCTGGTGGGCTTTGGCCTTGTAATGCTGGGCAGTGCCAGCAATGCAGTGGCGCTGTACCGGCGGGGCGATGCTTTTGCCTACCTGCGGCCGCAGCTGCTGTATGCTGCGCTGGGCATCGGGGCCATGTGGGTGGCAAGCCGGGTGGACTACCATATTTACCACAAGCTGGCATGGCCGCTGCTGGCGCTTTCAATGGTACTGCTGACGGCGGTGCTGTTCATGCCGGAGTACAACGGCTGCAAGCGCTGGCTGGTGCTGCCGGGCCTGGGCACACTGCAGCCCAGCGAGATCGCCAAATTTGCGGTGGTGCTGGTGTTTGCGCATATCATTGCGCTCAACCACGACCGCATGGGCAGCTTTGCGGTGGGGGTGCTGCCCTTTGCACTGGTGCTGGGAGCGGTGGCGGTGCTCATGCTGCTGGAACCGCACCTCTCCGGCACCGTGCTTATTTTGGGCATCGGCGCGGTGCTCATGTTCGTGGGCGGCACCGGCCTCAAGTGGTTCGTGCTGGCCGGGGCGGGCGGTGCAGCGGCCATTGGAGCTGCCATCATCATTATGCCGGACCTTGTGCCCTACGCGGCCAGCCGTCTCAGCTCATGGCTGGACCCCTTTGCCGACCCGCTGGGCGACGGCCACCAGACCATCCAGAGCCTGTATGCCATCGGCTCCGGGGGTGCGGCGGGCCTTGGCCTTGGCAGCAGCCGCCAGAAGCACCTGTTCGTGCCCGAACCGCAGAACGACTTCATCTTTTCCATCCTGTGCGAGGAGCTTGGCTTTGTGGGAGCCTGCGCGGTGATCCTGCTGTTTGCACTGCTGCTGTGGCGGGGCATCACGCTGGCGGCGCATGCACCGGATCGGTTCGGTGCGCTGCTGGTAGTGGGCTTTGTGGTGCAGGTGGCCCTGCAGGCAGTGCTGAATATGGCGGTAGTCACCAACACCATCCCCAATACCGGCATCAGCCTGCCGTTTTTTTCCTCCGGCGGCACCAGTCTGATGATGCTGCTGGGCGAAATGGGCATCGTGCTGTCGGTGTCCCGCGGGGAGACATAAAACCGGGCGTTCCCTGCCATAAAACGACAGCATCCGCTGCCGACGCAGCTACAAATAACCGGACAAACAAATGACACAACTGCAGACAAAATAAACAAAAAGCCTTCGCGCCGCATAGCATGAGGTATCTTTTGCGGAACGGGGGCTTTTTGCATGGGCGGAGATCTTATCATCACAGGCGGCATGCCGCTGAACGGCACAGTACACATCCCGGCAGCCAAAAACAGCGTGCTGCCGCTGCTGGCAGCGGCCCTTTTGTGCAATGGCACGGTGCGTTTTCTGCAGGTGCCGCATCTTGCGGATGTGGACACCAGCGTGGAGCTTTTGCAGGGTGCGGGCTGCACGGCCCGCTGGCAGGGCAGCGACATCACGGTGCAGGGCGTGCCTTCCACCTGCCGCCTTGCGCCGGAAGCCGCCGCGCGGATGCGGGCATCCATTTTGTTCTGCGCACCGCTTCTGGCGCGGCTTGGCCGGGTGGAAACGGTGCTGCCCGGCGGGTGCCGCATTGGTGCAAGGCCGGTGGACCTGCACCTTTCCGGCCTTGCGCAGATGGGCGTGCACTGCCGGGAGGAGGGGGCAAGGCTGATCCTGACAACGCCTGCCGGACTGCACGGTGCGGACATCACACTTGGGTTCCCCAGCGTGGGTGCTACCGAGACCCTGCTTCTGGCAGCAGCTGCGGCGCAGGGCGAGACGGTCCTGCGCGGGGCCGCACGAGAACCGGAGATCAGCGATCTGGCAGCATTCCTGAACCGCTGCGGCGGCTGTGTACAGGGCGCGGGCACCAGCACCATCCGGGTGCAGGGCAGACGAATGCTGTATAGCTGCAGCTTTGCGCCCATGGCCGACCGCATCGTGGCATCCACCCTTGCCTGTGCCTGCGCGGCGGCAGGAGGTCGGGTGGAACTGACCGGCTGCAGGCCGGAGACCTATGCACCGCTGCTGGAAATTCTGGCACAAATGGGCTGCAGGATAGAAACAGGGCCGGAAAGTGCGGTCATTACCCGGCTGGGCGCGCTGCACGGCGCGGGCAGAGTGTTTACCGGGGTATACCCGGCACTGGCAACAGACGCAGCGCCGCTGCTTGCTGCTGCCATGCTTGCCGCCGACAGCGCCAGCAGCATCGAGGATGTGGTGTTTGAGCGGAGATTCGGCTGTGCAGAGGGTTTTGCGGCTTTTGGAGCCGCTGTGCAGGTGCAGGGACGCACACTGGACATCCGGCCGGTGCGGCAGCTGCAGGGCGCGTGTGCACGGGCTGCGGACCTGCGCGGAGGCGCGGCACTGGTGGTGGCCGCGCTGGCGGCAAGGGGACGGAGCCGCATTACCGACACCGGTTACATCGACCGCGGATATGCCGGTTTTGCACAGATGCTGGCGGAACTTGGTGCCCAAATTGAGCGGGAAATGCCGCGGGAAAGCGCCAGCGAGAAAAAAACACCTTCAAAAAAGCAAAATTGACTTGCATTCAGGGCAAAAAGATGATACGATACAGTTATATAAGTGTAAGCAGATAATTTCTGTGCGCTATGCGCAGTTTTACGATAAAATCCGATGGAGGACAAAGTTATGGCACTCATGCTCGATGAAGAAATGGACGAAAACGTTACGACGATCAAGGTGATCGGCGTGGGCGGCGGCGGCGGCAACGCTGTCAACCGCATGGTCAGCGACGGCCTGCAGGGCGTCGAATTTATCGCAATGAACACCGACCAGCAGGCTCTGGCCAAGAACCACGCTGCCACCAAGGTGCAGCTGGGTTCCAAGCTGACCAAGGGCCGCGGTGCCGGTGCAGACCCCGAGATCGGCCAGCGCGCCGCTGAAGAGAGCAAGGACGAGATCGCAAATGCGCTCAAGGGTTCCCAGATGGTGTTTATCACTGCCGGTATGGGCGGCGGAACCGGCACCGGTGCAGCACCCGTTGTGGCCGAGGTGGCACATGATCTGGGCATCCTGACCGTTGGCATCGTCACCAAGCCCTTCTCCTTTGAGGGCAAGCGCAAGATGGGTCTGGCAGAGCAGGGCATTGCAAACCTGCTCATGCATGTGGACAGTCTGATCGTCATTCCCAATGAGCGCCTGAAGATGATCAGCCAGGAAAAGATCACCCTGATGAATGCCTTCCAGGCAGCCGATAACGTGCTGCGTCAGGGCGTTGAGTCCATTTCCGCTCTGATCAATGTGCCTGCCTTCATCAACCTGGACTTCGCCGACGTGCGCTCCATCATGAAGGATGCCGGCTACGCACACATGGGCGTGGGCAGTGCCAAGGGCGCAGGCAAAGCCGAGAACGCCGCAAAGGCTGCCATTTCTTCTCCGCTGCTGGAGACCAGCATTGCCGGTGCACACGGCGTGATCATCAACATCACTTCCAGCCCGGACATCGGTCTGGAGGATGTGGAGACCGCAGCAGGTCTCATTACCCAGAGCGCACATCCCGATGCAAACATCATCTGGGGTACTGCGTTCGACGAGAACCTCTCGGACGAGATGCGCGTGACCGTGGTTGCTACCGGTTTTGACAACAAGAGCGCAAGCGACCTGCGCAGCAGCATCAGCAATGCAATGGGCGGCGCACAGTCCACTCCGTCTGCTGTGTTCAGCAGCGAGACTGCAAGCCCGGCAGCTTCTGCCGCAGGCGGCGCTGCACCGGCACCCACTGCTGAAAAGCCCGTGGAAGAGGACAACAGCGATAATGGCTATTACGACCAGCTGATGGCCATGCTGAACAAGCGCAGATAAAAAGCTGGCCGTCATAAGCAGATCAGGCGTATCGGGTGGATCGGAGGGACACCATGGCGCAGGGCAGGCAGCAGAACAATGGTTCGCGGCAGCGCTGTGCCCAGTCTGCCGCGGCAAAGGCTCCGGCAGAGCCGCCCAAGGCGGTGTGTACCCAGCTGGAGCAGATGAACCGAAAGCTGGCAGCGGCCAGTGCGGAAATTTTGCGCTATCAGACTCGTCTGTTTGCCTGTGAACGGCAGATGGCCGCGCTGCGGCAGGAAAATGCCCAGCTGGAAGCGGCCTGTGAGCAGGCGCGGCAGGAGGCTGAGTGCGCGGGCGCTCATGCAGAGCAGCTACGTCAGGAGCTGGCCCGCCATGCCGAAGCTGTGCGGCCTGTGCCGGTTGCGGCACATACGTCCCTGCAGCCGGAACCATCGGCAGCGCAGGGTCCGCGGCCGGAGCCGGAGGCCGAACAGCCCCCACAGCCCGGGCCGGAGGCTTCGCAGCCTGCTCAGCCGGACTGGAAGCCCCAGACCAGATTGGAGCACCTCTCGGTGGAGCTGATGAACTGGTTCGACGATATGATGGGCGCATGATGGAAAGCTGGATGATCTGCAAAAAAAGCAGATATGAGTGAAATGAAAAGCTGCTGCAAAGCGCAAAGCTGTTGCAGCAGCTTTTTTTGTGGTCCGGTAGGAAACGGAAGACCCTGCGGCCGGAAGTACAGGAGCGAGGAGCGGTTGAGATGGAACCAAAACAGAAAATACTGATCGTGGATGACTCGGAGATCAACCGCGCCATGCTCAAGGAGATTCTGGGTGAGGGCTACGAATATCTGGAAGCCGAGAACGGCCTGCGCGCGATCGAAATTCTGCGCAGACGCACCGATATCGCGCTGGTGCTGCTGGACCTGATCATGCCGGAAATGGACGGCTTTGATGTGCTGCGGGTGATGCAGTGCTATGCATGGCAGGAGGAAATCCCGGTCATTGTGATCAGCGCGGCAGAGGACAACCGAAGCGTCGAGCGCGCCTATGATATGGGCGTGGCCGATTACATCCGCCGCCCGTTCGAGCGGGTCATGGTGCTGCGCCGGGTGAAGAATGCGCTCATGCTTTACGCAAAGCAGAAGCGCCTTACCCGCCTTGTGACCGATCAGGTGTACGAAAAAGAGCACAACGGTGTGCTGATGATCAGCATTCTGAGCCATGTGGTGGAGTTCCGCAACAGCGAGAGCGGCCAGCATGTGCTGCACATCCGCACCCTGACCGGCCTGCTCCTGCATCAGCTGGCGCAGAAGACTGACCGCTACCAGCTGGATGAGAGTGATATCTCGCTGATCAGCACAGCATCGGCGCTGCACGATATCGGCAAAATCATGATCCCGGAAGAGATCCTGAACAAGCCCGGCCGCCTGACCGAGGAAGAGTACGCCACCATCAAGACCCACACCACCGAGGGTGCCAGGATCCTGAAGGGGCTTGCCATCGGGCAGGACGAACCGCTGGTAAAGGTGGCACACGCTATCTGCCGCTGGCACCACGAGCGGTGGGACGGCGGCGGCTACCCGGACAGGCTCAAGGGCGACGAGATCCCCATTGCAGCACAGGTGGTGGCACTGGCCGATGTGTACGACGCACTGACCAGCGAGCGCTGTTATAAGCAGTCCTACAGCCACGAAAAGGCCGTTGACATGATCCTGCACGGCGAGTGCGGCAGCTTCAATCCGCTGCTGATGGAATGCCTGAAAGAATCCTCGGAGTTGTTGCGCACAGAGCTGCAGCGCTCGGAGTATGACCGCGGTTTCCGCCACGAGACCCGTCGCCTTTCGGAGGAAATCCTGCACCGCGAAGCTCTGCCCCGTGAGGATCGTGCCCAGCGCCTGCTGGATCTGGAACGGGAGCGCACCGCTTTTTATGCCGAGCAGCGCGGCGGTATTCAGTTCGATTACGATATACTCAGCGGCAGTGTGACCGTGGTGAACCGCTACGAGGACCCGGTCAACCGAACCCAGAAGCTGGACTTTGATAAGGGCATGGGCCTGACATTTCTCTCCGGCAAGGACCGCCGCAAGCTGCTGGATGCCATTGCAGACGCAACGCCGGAAGAGCCGGATGCCGCATTCCCGGTGCTGATCGCGGTGGATCAGGAATACCGGCTGCACCGGCTGGTGATGCACACCATGTGGAGCCGCGCCGGTGTGCGCCACTGCGTAAGCGTGGTGGGCCAGATCACAGATGACCATGCCCGCCTGCAGGAGCTGATGCTGGGCGATGTGAACAGCGACCAGCCAGAAGCACTGCTGGAACGCCTGAAGGGCATTTTTGACATCGTGCGTCTGGTGGATCCGGAAAGCACCAAGGTGCTGAGCCTGGGCAAGGATGGCCGGCTGACCGAGATGCCCGGCACCTGCCACATGGTGTGGAACAAATCGGGCCGGTGCGAAAACTGCATTTCCAGTAAGGCCCTTGCCCGCAAGGAATCCCTGAACAAGATCGAGTTCAAGGACAATCAGGCTTATTTTGTCATGGCAAAGTATGTGGAAGTGGGCGGACGCGGCTGCGTGCTGGAAATGGTGTCCAAGCTTTCGGACGGACGCTGGCTGGATATGGGCGGCCGCCGGATGCTGCTGGACCGCGGCTCCAACTTTGACCGCAGCGCCTTTGTGGATTCGCTGACCGGGGCATACTCCCGCCAGTACTTCGAGTGCTTCCTTGCGGAGAGCGAACAGGTGGAAGGCGTAGTGATGATCGATGTGGATCATTTCAAGGAGGTCAACGACCGGTTCGGCCATCTGGTGGGCGATAAAGCCCTGCAGAGCGTGGCACAGTCCATCCTGAGCAACCTGCGCCAGACCGATGTGCTGGTGCGCTATGGCGGCGATGAATTCCTGCTGTTGGTGCCGCACATCCGGCCCGGGGAACATGTGATACAGCGCGTGCGGGAGGCTGCGGCCAGTGCCAGAGTGGAAGGCTACCCGGAGCTGGAGCTTTCGGCCAGTGTTGGCGGTGTGTGCGGTGTACATCCGCTCACCGAGGCCATCCGTCAGGCGGACGCAAAAATGTACCAGAATAAGGCCGAGCGCAAAAATTAAACAAAACAAAGCCCGGACAGGCTGCAGTGTCGCACTGCTGTGCCTGTCCGGGCTTTTTTGTTTTTTCAGCGCACAGCGCTGGTGCGGTGCTCCATCAGATAGGTGGCTTCCAGATCAGCGATGTGCAGCTTGACGGCAAGGGGATACTTGTCGTAGGCTTCCGAGATGGCAAAGCAGCCGCCCCGGGCCGCATCGTCAAAGCCGCCCATGTGCCAGCGGATGGCAACGGCCTCCTCGACCCGCAGCTTCATGAACCGCTCGATGAGGAATACGCTCTTTTCGCCGTGGCCGTAGGGGAATAGATCCTCCACGCTGTAGCTGGGCACCTTTTCCCACTGGCCGGTGGCTTCGTTTTTCACGTTGCGGGTGCCGGGCTTGTAGTAGTTGGCCTTGCACAGATCGTGCAGCAGTGCACAGATGGCAAAGGTCTCCTCGCTGTCGCCCTCGGTAAAAAAGGTGTCGTGCAGCGCATGGTAGACGTTCAAGCTGTGCATACACAGCCCGCCCTCACACGCACCGTGGAACCGGGTGGAGGCCGGTGCCGTAAAGAAATCCGTCTTATGGTCCAGCCAGTCCAGCAGTTTTTCGCTGCCGGGGCGGGTGATGTGCTGCTGCCAGATCTGCAAAAACTCTTCGCGGCCGCCCATGCTTACAGCTCCAGATCGTCCAGAAGGCCCTTGAGGATGGCCATTTCGTCGTGGCTCAGGGAAATGCCCTTGCCCATGCGGGTGCCGTCCGGGGACCAGTCGCGGATGTCGTACTTGGGTTCGCCGTCGTTCCAGCTGATGAGGTTCAGCTGACGCTCCCAGCCGCGGGGACGCTCCGAGAGAACTGCAATGCGCTGAACAACTTCATATTTGATCTCTGCCATGATGCAAAACCTGCCTTTATCTTTGTTTGCTACCATAATAAGGGAAGCGGACGCAGATTTCAACAGGTAGAGCAAAAATAATTTGAAAAATTTTTGTTAGCCGTAAGGTGCATCCTCACGCCAGTCCACAAGGCTCAGCACCTGAGAAGCATCCTCGTCCGGGGCCGGATGGCAGGAATGGGTGTGCTGGTCTGTGCTGAACAGTCCGGGTGCATAGTGGGCCATCACGCTGGTCTGCACATCCCCGGCTAAAAAATCTTTGGCGTTTTTCTGGTAACAGGCGGCCGGGGTGCCGTTGGTCATGGGCACACCCTGCGGGGCGCTGTTTGTGTCCGGGTGCGGGGTCTGGCCCGGTGTTTCGATCTGCGGCGGCACCTGTGTGCCGGGGGCAGCGGGGTCGCCTGGCAACAGGATATCCGGCTCCCTGCCTAGCGGCGGGCTGCAGCGGGTGCAGCTGTTTTCCGGTGCGGCGGCAGTGCCGGGCTGGTGTTCCAGCTCGTGGCGGATAAAGGGCGTCAAGCTCATTGGAAAATCACCTCCGCCCATAGGATGCCCCGAAAAGACGCAACTTATAAAGGGGCCTGCGGTGTTTCACACGATCAATTCTACGGTAGAGCCGCCGGTGTGGGCTTTGCGCACCACCACCTGTCGGTCGATGCGGTCTTTCAGAGCACCTACGTGGGAGATGATGCCCACCAGCCGGTCGCCCTCGGTCAGCCCTGCAAGTACGCGCA
>ADJS01007930.1_pt1 | contig 11025 bp, 8 predicted proteins | sample 268128 | NCBI WGS metagenome assembly ADJS01 (sample SAMN00007486, study PRJNA43253) | human gut metagenome | isolation source: feces sample TS28 | reverse complement strand
ACAAATATGCTCTATTTAGCTTTAGGAGTTCGTCTGCCTTGCAGACTCACAAATCAGTAAGGATCTATTCACTTAATCTGTCTTCGCGGATTTTGTTAAGTCTCTTCATTACATCATTTTCTCCAGTTCCAAAATATTTATGTAATGTCTTATATTCCTGATACAGCTTATCATAAACCGCTACATTATCTGGGTTTGGTTTATAAACCTCATCGCGAACCTTTCCAAGTTTTTCTGCGGCTTCATTTGCATTTTTAAATCCAGTAATGCGTTCTGGAGCAGCAGCGATACCAAGGATGGCAGCACCGAGTGCACTTGCCTGATCTGTTCCGGAAATACGGATGTCTTTGTTGCAGACATCAGAGTAGATCTGAACGAGCATCTTGTTCTTTGCAGGAATTCCACCACTTAATACGAGTGCGTTTACAGGAACACCAGCATCTTCAAACTGTTCGATAATCATGCGGGTACCGTAAGCAGTTGCTTCGATTAAGGAAAGGTAGATTTCTTCTGGTTTTGTAAGAAGGTTCATACCCATAATGAGACCGTTTAAGTTAAAGTCCATTAATGGAGAACGAACACCGTTGAACCAGTCGAGCGCTAATAAACCACTCTGTCCAGCTTTGTAACCAGCTAATTTCTCTGTGAGAAGCTGATGGATGGAGATGCCGCGGGAGCGTGCTTCTTGTTCATAGCTTTCTGGCACGCAGTTATCAGTAAACCATGCAAAATGATCACCTACACAGCACTGTCCAGCTTCGTATCCAAAGTATCCAGGCATAATACCGTCTTTTACAAGTCCGCCAACACCGGCGATACCTGCTTCTGTTTCAGAAAGCATCATATGGCAGGAAGAAGTTCCAACGATAATCATCATGGTACCAGGTGTTCCGATTCCACAGCCAGGAAGAGAAGAGTGTGCATCAATGATACCTGTTCCAACAGGGGTGCCGGCTAAAAGACCGAGTTCTCTTGCCATAGAATCTGTTAAATATCCAGCAGTTTCACCGATAGACTTAATTGGAGCATCGAGTTTTTCTTCTACGATATTTTCCATAGCAGGATCGAGTGCTTTAAAGAAATCTTTTGTTGGATATCCGCTGTCATGACGATAAAATGCTTTGTAACCAGCGCCGCAGGCACTTCTTGTTTCTTCTCCAGTCATCTGCCAGATAATCCAGTCAAGAGCTTCCATAAAACGGTCTGCTTCTTTATAAACATCTGGTGCGTGATGTAAAGTTTCTAAAATCTTAGGGATCATCCATTCGCTGGATACCTTTCCACCGTAAAGAGGAAGCCATTTTTCTTCACGTTCTTTTGCGATACGGTCAATCTGAAGAGCCTCTTCTTCTGCTCCGTGATGTTTCCACAGTTTTACATAAGAATGAGGGTTATGTGTGAACTTTTCAAGGTGACAAAGTGGTGTGCAATCTGCTTTTACTGGAATAACAGTAGAGGAAGTAAAGTCAACGCCGATACCGATTACTTCTTCTGGAAGTACCTTTTTTTCAGCAAGGACGTTACGGATTGTGATAATTAATCCCTCTACATAGTCCTGTGGCTCCTGTAAAGCCCAGCCAGAAGGAAGTCTTTCTCCTGTAGGAAGATGTTCCTCCATAACCCCGTGTGGATATTCGTAAACACTAGTAGCGGCCTCCTCGCCAGTTTCAATGTTTACAAGCAGTGCTCTTACAGAAAGTGTTCCATAATCTACCCCAATTGCATATTTACTCATTTTGTACATTCTCCCTTCATGTTGTTTTTTGTATTTATATAAATAATATCAGAGCGCGAAAATATTTACAAGACATGGTTTTTGATTCCTTAGTTTCGTCTCTTAATAAACTTAACAGTTAGCCTTCTCCCCAAAATAAGCCGCAATCATTTTTGCATACTCATCCAGCAATCCTGTGTCCCAGAGAACCTGCAATAAGGTGAAACGGTCGCGTACTTCTTTTGCAAGGATAACCGCATCTTCTACGAGTTCTGAAGATACGCCAATCTGTGCCGGATTAATTGGTGCACCAAGACTTGCGAGCAGTTTTTCCATTTCAGCTGAGGAAGGCAGGCTTTCTTTTATAGTGCGTAAGATTTCCGGCCATTTTTTTTCAAGGATAGCAAGTCGTTTATTTCGTTTATCCAGATTATTTTTTTGTGCTTTTTCTTCTAAAGCGATAATGCCGGGAGCGGCATCCTGATAGCAGTCTTTTACCTTTTTCTCCCATGCGGCATAATCAAAGGAGCGTTCTTTTAAAGAGGCAAAATCAAACTGTTCATTTTCCAAGGTTTCATACATTTTTGTGACAGCAATCATACCGATACCAACTTTGATACCGTGTAAAATTGGTTTTTTGCCTTCTGCTTGGAACTTCATTTCCCAGTAATGAGAAAGATGATGTTCGCTTCCGGAAGCCGGACGGGAATTGCCGACAAAACTCATAGCGATACCGCTTAATACGAGAGCTTCTGTAACTGCCTTTACAGCATCAGGATTGCGGTCTTTAATTCGTGTACTTTCTTCCACAACGATTTCTACAGCCTCTTTTACCATATCTGCAATATGGCTGCAATAATATTCTCCTGTGATAATGTGTGCCATTTTCCAGTCTAAAAGGCAGGTGTATTTTCCAAGAATATCTCCAAGACCTGCCGTAATCATTTCCATCGGTGCGGCGGCGAGAATATCCGTATCTCCAATGACTGCCAGAGGAACATGAGCCTGGTAAGTAGTTTTTACATAATTTGTGATGAGGGCAGCTCCAATTGATACAAAACCGTCCATAGAAGGAGCGGTAGCGAATACCATGTAGTCAAGCCCAAGCTGGAAACTGGAGAATTTGCAAAGGTCATTTAACGTTCCGGAGCCAACAGCAACAATAACGTCACAATCTCTGGAAAATGCCATCATTAAAGAACCGAGAGTTTTTTCGTTCAGGAATCAGTTCTTTCTCATTAAAAATGTATTTTTTATAGGAAATATCAGCCACATCTAACTTTTCAGCTACCAATGCTCCGGCAGCCGCCCATGTATTTACATCAGCAACGAGGAAAGGTTTCTTATATCCAAGCGCTTCAATGTGTTTTGGAAGACGGCTTACGGCATCTTTATCGATATCTACAATTTTAAGATTTGTCTTATGTTCTTTTCCGCATGTGCAATCCATGCTGTGACCTAAGTAGTCGTTTAAATTGATTTTTTTTGCCATGATAAATAACCTCCATATGTATTGTTTTGTTTGTTCTTTTACCTGTCTATTATGTAATGGGGTGATTAAAATGACGGGTAAATACTGTGTTGTTGTTTTGATATTTCTCAGTATACTCACAAAAAATCATCCGTCAATATGGGCGGAAACCGTTGATTACTAATCAAAATCATAGTACAATTAATCAAGAAAATGATTAGTAAAAATGCATGGAAAAACAGGAGAAAACCAGTTGGTTTGATTACTAATCAAAAGGAAAATGGGAGAGCGGTGTGATTCTGATTAATTTTTAAAAAATGATTAGCGATATGCGGTACAAAGAGAAATAAAGATAGAAATACAGTTTTGATTTATCCTTTTTCAGAGGTGTCCTGCAGGTGGAGAGTATGTCATGAAGATATGGAAAATGTTTTTGTTTAAAGTAAAATAAATTTACAGAGAATATAATGTAGAGGAAGTATAGAATGAACAGAAAAAAACGAACTACAACAAGAGACATCGCAAAAGCATGTTTTGTATCCCAGTCGGCAGTTTCGATGATATTAAGCGGCAGAAAAGATATCCATTTTGCTCCAGAAACAATTGAGCGAGTAAAGCGTACTGCCAAAGAAATGGGATACGAGTACAAGGCAAGAGCGAAACGAAAAAAGACAGGAACGAATGATACAATTATGATTATGTGTCCGTCCCTTGCAACACAGTATTACACAACATTAATTCAATTTATCACACAGGAAGCACAGGAACATGGATTGTGTACTCTTACTGCATACACAAACCGCTCCAAAGAACGGGAAGAATATTATCTGAATATGGCGGCAGACACGGGATTTTATGGTGTGATCTATACCTATGCCCCAAGAGCAGTAACTTCCCTGAATCATTTGCATGAAAAGGTTCCGTTAGTTCTCATTAACGACCATAATCCAGACTTAAAGATAGAATTATTAGAATTAGACAGTAAAAAGTCCGGCCGGCTTATCGCTGCACATCTTTTAGAATTAGGACATCGGGATATTGGTTATATGACTACCCCTTTATCCTCTATAGAAGTGCCAAGACGCAGACGTTTAGAAGGAATGCAGGAAGAATACGAAAGACAGGGCTTTGACCCGGCTATGATTCATGTCATTTCAGGAAAAAGAGAAGACCAGGAAACTATCACAGGAAATAAGCATTATGACACCGGATATGGACTTACAAGAAAATATTTCAAAAAAACGAGAAGAACTTTTATACAAAAAGAAAGAAGATAGTGAAGCAGCACAAATTTTGAAAGAAAAAAAGAAAGTGGAGAAGATTGAAAAAATAAAGCAAGAAGATATTTCATCAAAACACGCTATAGAAAATAAAGAAGACGTTAAAGAGACAGGTCTGGAAAATATTACTGCCTTTGTCGGAACCAATGACTTTGTGGCAATCGGAATTATGGATGCAATTACAAGCCTCGGCTACCGAATCCCGGAAGATTTCTCCGTATGCGGATTTGATAATACCCTTGTAGCCTCTTTTTCAGGAATCTCCCTCACCACGATCGACCACTGTATCGGGGAAAAAGGAGCTTACGCCGTATCAATGCTTATGAATCAGAAAAACCGCATGGAACAAAAAGATGGTAAAAGAGAAAAGAAACGTCCGATAATGCGGTTGGAATATGAACCCCAGTTAATAGTGAGACATTCCACGGGGAGAAGATGATTTAATTCCCGGATTTCTGTGCTGTGGTAAAGTTTATGACAATACCACGCCCAGATTCAGACATTATGTCCTATGGATGATGTCTTTTTTTGAAGTGTTTTCAGCATACTACAACAATAATTCAAGTATCAGTCCTTCAAAAAACAACTCCACAGAAAGCCACATCCTTCTGGAGCCTATTCAAATCCCTCCAGCAATAAATAGAATTTCCCTCCCCAGCCAAAGCACAGCCCCCGAAGAGAGTCTAGCCCCCTATATTTGTGGCCTAGACTCTCTTCGGGGGCGTCTTTTTGCCTGCGGCAAATTCATATTTACTCTCCATAGAAGTGGAAGCCTTCCTCCCTCTGTTTTCTCCGAAGAGATCGTCGGATTTCTGCCCGCTCCCACTCTTTTCGGTCTTCTTCCGATTCTAAAATAAGACGTGGAAGCGTAGTAGGACGGTTATCTGGGCCTAGACCAATCAAGGTGAGAAAAGCACGATTAATTAATGCTCTTTCCCCGTCCGTATTCTCTACATAAGTTTCTACTTTTACCTCCATAGAAGTATGTCCGACATGCGTAACTCTTCCAATAATAACGATAACATCTCTTTGAAATGCCCCATGTAAGAACTGAAGATTATCAACAGAAGCAGTTGTAACATTCATCTGGGAATGACGCTTTGCCACAAGAGCAGCAACTTCGTCAATCCATTGCATCAAAACACCTCCAAAAAGGCGACCAGCATCGTTAAGATCCGATGGACGGATAATGTGAACAGTTTCAACAATAGATTCTTTTACAGTTTTTGCACGAAAATTCATAAACAAACCTCCCAAGAATGTCGTGTTAGGTGACTTGGCAATATAATTTATAGTGTTAAGAAAATTATATCGTATCCATATTGGATTATCAATTTAAAGTTGAAGATAGTCCGATATCTCAAAAAATCAATGCTAAAGTATTTACTATTATATTGGCTGCTAATCATACCCACATTCACAAAACTTTGTTTAACCTGCAAAGTGGGGAGACGCTTTTTGGAGCATCCATTCGCCTGAAAACTGGAGTCTTAGAGGTGTCAAAATAACAAAAAAATAGCATTCATTTCTCAAATATAGAACAAAAGAAACAAAAATCCGAAAATCGACCATGAAACAAGTAAAAAACGCAACAAAAGAGTAATCTATTGTGCAACCTGCTTTAAAAAGTGGGTGACCCATTGTGAAGGGTGCACAAATTGGGGAGTCCAATTTAAAAATTTATACCAAAAAAATATTGTCAAAATACACTATAATGCCGAAAAAAACAAAAACTAATTGCATTATTTTAGATAAATGATATAATACAAATATAAACATTGGGTGACCCATTAAGGGGTATGCAGAGGAGGTGCTGTATCGTTGTTTTTGAAGTTTTTTTTAGCAATACTGCCCATTTTATGGCTGATTATCGCACTGAGTGTACTAAAAATTGCAGGCCATAAAGCTTGTCTGATTGCATTGGCAATCACAGCAGTATTAGCAGCAGGTTACTGGAAGTTAAGTCTCATATGTACTGCAACCGCAGGACTTGAGGGAATACTTAATGCACTATGGCCAATCTGCCTGGTTATTGTAGCAGCTTTGTTTACATATAACCTGACATTGGAAACTGGAGCGATGGAATTAATTAAGAAGATGCTTGCCAGTGTTTCCGTTGACCAGAGAGTATTACTTCTGATTATCGGATGGGGGTTCGGTAATTTCATGGAGGGAATGGCTGGATTCGGAACAGCGGTAGCGATTCCGGCATCGATGTTGGCAGCGATTGGTATTAATCCGATTCTTTCGGTTATTGCCTGTTTAGTTGTTAACTCCACACCAACTGCATTTGGTTCCGTTGGAGTTCCGACAGTAACACTTGCATCAGTAACAAACCTTGATGCTTTACAGTTATCAGGAAGCGTTGCATTGATTCAGGTAATCTTAACATTCTTATCTCCATTCTTCATGGTATTTATCGTAGGAAAAGGATTTAAGGCGTTAAAGAGTGTATTGCCAATGGTTTTAATTGCTTCGTTATCATTTACCGTACCGTGGTTCATTGCAGCACAGGTAATCGGATGTGAACTTCCTAACATTATCGGTTCTATTATTTCCATGATATGCATGGTTGCAGCAGCAAGATTCTTAAATAAGAATCCAGAACCAGAGTACAGAGTACAGTTATCAGGAGAAGAACAAAGCAGTGGATTTACCGCTTCAGAAGGAGTGAAAGCTTGGAGTCCATTCATCTTAATCTTCTTACTGTTAATGTTTACATCAACATTATGTCCGCCAATCCATAATCTGATTGCAGACATAAAGACAACTGTCACCGTATATGCAGGCGACAACCCAGGATCTCTTTCCTTTAGCTGGATTAATACACCGGGCATTATGATTTTTATCGCAGCGATTATCGGTGGACTGATTCAGGGAGCGTCCTTTGGAACAATGGGAAAGGTTCTCATAGAAACGTTAAAGAAATACTGGAAGACAATTCTTACTATCTGTTGTGTTATGGCAACAGCTAAGATTATGGGTTACAGCGGAATGATTTCTGATATCGCAGCAGCATTAGTTGTTGTAGCAGGACCGTTCTACCCGCTCATTTCTCCATTAGTTGGAGCGTTAGGAGCATTTGTTACCGGTTCAGGAACATCTACCTGTGTATTATTTGGTGGATTACAGAGTCAGACAGCGATTTCTCTTGGACTGAATCCTTCCTGGATGGCAGCGGCAAATGTTATGGGAGCCGGCATCGGAAAGATGATTTGTCCACAGGGTATCGCGATTGGAGCAGGTGCTATCGGAGCCGTTGGTTCTGAGAGTGAGATTTTAAGAAAAGTATTTAAGTATTTTGTAATATATGTAGTCATTGCCGGAATTATCTGCTATGCAGGTTCTATGGCAGGATTCTAACAGATAAATTTGTGAAAGATAGTTCATATGTAGTGGCATTTTGATGAACATTTGTAAAATGAACATGGATGAATCAGATGAAACCAGATGGTTTAAAGATATTGATATGGGCTGAAAAGTAAAAATGATTTAATTTAAGAACTTTATTATTTCAAATATAAAGAAGGAAATGATTAGGAGGTAGAAATATGTACAATCAGTTGACACCGGAAATTATCGAAGAAATTAAAAAAGTTTCCAATAATGTCTTCTTAGGAGAAGAGATTAATCCGGACTATGCGAAAGACGAGATGCCGATTTATGGTACGCATATGCCAGATTTAGCAGTACAGCCACGTTCTACAGAGGAAGTTGCAGCAGTAATGAAGATTTGTTATGAGAATAATATTCCTGTAACACCTAGAGGAGCTGGTACTGGTCTTGCAGGTGGAGCAGTTCCATTATATGGCGGCGTTTTAATTGATATCTCTAAAATGAACAAGATTAAATCCTACGATATGGAAAACTTCGTTGTTGAGATTGAAGCAGGTGTTTTGTTAAATGATTTAGCAGAGGATTGCCAGTCCAAAGGAATGTTATATCCACCAGATCCAGGTGAAAAGTTCGCATGTGTTGGTGGTAACGTAGCAACAAACGCAGGTGGTATGAGAGCTGTTAAATATGGAGCAACACGTGATTACGTAAGAGCAATGACTGTTGTATTACCAACTGGTGAGATTACACATCTTGGAGCAACTGTTTCCAAAACATCTTCAGGATATTCCTTATTAAACCTTATGATTGGTTCTGAAGGAACACTCGGTATCATCACAGAATTAACATTAAAGATTATCCCAGCACCAAAGGCTGTTGCATCTTTAATTATTCCTTACGAAGACTTAGAGACAGCACTTGCAACTGTACCTAAATTTAAGATGGCTCACATGAACCCACAGGCAATCGAGTTCATGGAAAGAGAAATCGTACTTGCTTCCGAGCGTTACATTGGAAAGTCCGTATTCCCACAGGAATTAGAAGGAGTTCAGATTGGTGCATATCTTCTTGTCACATTAGATGGTAACAGTGAAGATGAAGTAGACGCATTGATCGAGCAGGCTGCAGAGCTTGTATTAGAAGCAGGAGCAATTGATGTATTAGTAGCTGATACATCTGCTAAGATGAAAGATGCATGGGCAGCACGTTCTTCTTTCTTAGAGGCTATCATGGAAGAAACAAAGCTTCTTGACGAGTGTGACGTAGTTGTACCTGTTAATAAGATTGCAGAATACCTTACATTTGTAAATAAGACCGGAGAAGAATGTGGTCTTGTTATTAAATCCTTCGGACATGCCGGAGATGGAAACCTTCATATTTACCAGTGTTCCAATGATCTGGAAGAAGAAGAGTTCAAGAAGAGAGTAGATAAATTCTTTGACATTATTTATAAAGAAGCAACAAATTGCGGCGGTCTTGTTTCCGGTGAACATGGAATCGGCTCAGGTAAAGTAAAATATCTTGTTGATTCTGTTGGAGAAACAAACATGGCGATTATGGAAGGCATCAAGAGAGTATTTGACCCTAAGATGATTTTAAATCCAGGCAAAGTTTGCTACCGTCTGTAATATTAAGGAGGAAGAAGAATGAATATTTGTGTTTGTATCAAACAAGTACCTGATACTAATGAGATTAAGGTAGATCCAGTTACACATACACTGGTAAGAAAGGGAGTTCCAAGTATTGTAAATCCTTTTGATACCTATGCACAGGAAGTAGGTGTCCGCTTAAAAGAAAAATTAGGCGGCAAAGTAGTTGTTATTTCCATGGGACCAGAACAGGCTAAAGAAGCAATTAAAACCTGTCTTTCTGTAGGAGCTGACGCAGGATATCTTATTTCCAGCAGAAAGTTCGGCGGATCGGATACATTAGCAACAAGCTATATCCTCTCTGAAGCAATCAAGGCAGTAGAGGAAAAAGAAGGATTAAAATTTGATTTAATTCTCTGTGGTAAACAGGCAGTTGATGGTGATACCGCACAGGTTGGACCGGAAATCGCAGAACATCTTGGACTTCCACAGATTACATACGCATTAGACATCATTGAAAAAGACGGAGATATTCAGGTAAAACGTGAATGTGACGAAGGTTACGATATGATTTCTACACAGCTTCCAGCAGTAGTTACAGTAGTCAGACTTCCTTACGAACCTAGATATCCAACCATCAAGAGTAAAATGGCTGCAAAGAAAAAAGAGATTCCTGTTCTTACAGAAGAAGATATTCCTGCAATCAGCCTGGAGCGTTGCGGTTTAAGTGGTTCTCCAACAAAAGTAAAGAAAACATATACACCAGTAACAGAAAAGAATGGTGTAAAACTTGAAGGTATGGAAGCAGAAGATGCAGCAAAAGAGGTTGTTAAATTAATTTACGACGCAAAAATTTTGTAAGGAGGACTGAATAATGAATCTTGCAGATTATAAAAATATTTGGGTTTTTATTGAAACAGAATGTGGTAAGCCAAAAAATGTTGGTTTTGAATTAATCAACGCAGCAAAACCACTTGCACAGGAAAAAGGCTGTGAATTGATCGCAGTTGTTATTGGTAAAGACATTGAGGGTGTTGCAAAAGATGCCATCTGCTATGGTGCAGATTCCGCAATTATCGTTGATGGACCAGAATATGAATACTATACAACAGATGCTTTTGCAAAAGCACTTGTTGCATTAGTAGAAAAATATAAACCAGAAACATTGATGATTGGTGCTACAAACAATGGTCGTGATTTAGGACCTAGAGTTTCTTGTAGATTAAAAACAGGTCTTACGGCAGACTGTACAGCAATCGCAATTGATGAAGAGACAGGAAATGTTGCATGGACACGTCCTACATTTGGTGGAAACCTGATGGCAACAATCATGTGTCCAGAAAACCGACCTCAGATGGGTACTGTTCGTCCGGCAGTATTTAAAAAAGGTGCTTATGATGAAGCAAAAACAGGTGAGATCGTAAAAGAAGAGATTACGGTAGCAGCAGATGAAATTCGTACAACCCTCATAGAGAGAGTAAAAGAAGTTGCTGAATCTATCAATCTTGAAGAAGCAGAGATCATTGTTTCTGGTGGACGTGGAGTTGGTTCTCAGGAAAACTTCCAGTTATTACAGGATCTTGCCGACGTACTTGGCGCAACTGTTGGATGTAGCCGTGCAGTAGTAGATGCAGG
>ADJS01020337.1_pt1 | contig 11043 bp, 11 predicted proteins | sample 268128 | NCBI WGS metagenome assembly ADJS01 (sample SAMN00007486, study PRJNA43253) | human gut metagenome | isolation source: feces sample TS28 | reverse complement strand
ATTCACCGAATATGGAGGTATCTGTATGAAACCACTGCTGGATATTACAGATGTCAGTCTCTCCTACCACAGTTTATCAGGGGAAACCCCTGCCCTTTCTCATATATCCTTTCAACTGATGCCAGGTGAATTTCTCGCCATCGTCGGGCCGTCAGGCTGTGGAAAGTCCACGCTGCTGAATCTGATCTGCGGTCTGCTCCGGCCGGAACAGGGACAGATTCTTCTGGACGGCACACCGGTGACTTCCGGTGACTGCCGTATTGGATATATGCTGCAAAAAGATCATCTGCTGGAGTGGCGGACAATTTATAAAAATGTTCTTCTCGGACTGGAAATCCGCAGGGAACTCACTGCCGAAAAACTTGCTTATGTAAATCAGCTTCTCTCAGATTACGGTTTGGACAAATTCCGCTCTGCACATCCGTCCGAATTGTCCGGAGGAATGCGCCAGAGAGCTGCACTGATCCGTACTCTGGCATTAAAGCCGGAACTTCTTCTGCTGGATGAACCGTTCTCTGCACTTGACTCTCAAACCAGACTCAGCGTAAGTGATGATATCGGCAGAATCCTGCGTCAGGAAAAAAAGACTGCGATCCTTGTCACCCATGATATTTCAGAAGCGATCAGCATGGCAGACCGGGTTATCATTCTTTCTCCAAGGCCTGCCATTATTCGTAAGATTGTGCCAATTTGTTTTGATCTGGAGAACCGTACTCCTATGGCTTCCAGAAATGCGCCTGAATTTAAATCTTATTTCAATCTTATCTGGAAGGAGCTAAATCATGATGTCTGAAATCTCATATCATCAGCAACAGTATATCCGACATCAGAAAAGAGAAAAGAAACTTGTTCTTTTTTTGCGGATATTTATTCTTCTTTTCTTTCTGGTGTTGTGGGAAATCTCCGCCAGGACCGGGCTGATCGATTCTTTTATCTTCAGCAGTCCGGTAATGATCTGGCACAGCTTCTGCAGTATGTGCAGAGACGGCTCTATTTTTCCCCATCTCTCTGTTACAATTACGGAAACACTGGTCAGTTTTCTGTTCGTTGTTATTCTGGGTGCAGGGATGGCAGTTCTGCTGTGGACCTGTCCCAGACTTGCGAAGATCACAGAGCCTTATCTCGTAGTACTGAACAGCCTTCCGAAATCTGCTCTGGCACCTTTGCTTATTGTATGGCTTGGTGCCAACGAACGGACGATTATTGTCTGCGGTATGTCGGTTGCTATCTTTGGTTCGATTTTGAATCTGTATACAGGTTTTGGCGAAGCTGACCCGGAAAAACTGAAGCTGATTGAGACGCTGGGCGGTGGGAAGAAAGAAAAGCTTATGAAGATTATTCTTCCGTCTTCTGTGCCGTTACTGCTCAGTGTTATGAAAGTTAATATTGGTCTGTGTCTGGTTGGTGTTATCATAGGCGAATTTATCGGTGCCAGAAAAGGGCTTGGCTACCTGATCATCTATTCCAGCCAGACCTTTAAGCTTACCTGGGTACTGATGTCCATTATCATTCTGTGCATCATCGCTATTATCCTGTACGGACTCCTCGGACTGATTGAAAAACGCGCCCGCAGATAGTTGTTAATTTTTAACCGCTATTTTTTATAACGAAACGGTTTCGGAAACAGATTCAATATCTGAAAAAATTTTGCTGCAAAAAGAAGCCCGGAAGATCATCGAGTTCCACTTAACTGGACACTCCTGAACTTCCGGGGCTTCTCTTGTTTCTGACTGTCTGTCAGTTATTCTGTTTTTAAACCAGCGCCTCTGTCCGGTTACTATCATGTTCCGACCAAAGCGCCTGATAATGTGTATATATGAATTATTCTTCTCCAAGGCTCTCCACTGCCTCTGTGAAATCCTGTATCAGATCTTTTATATCTTCGATACCCACACTGATACGGATTGTGTCGTCGTACACTCCAGCCTCTTCCATTGCCTCCGGCGTACTGTGGATATAAATTGTAGACGCCGGATGAATTACCAGAGTTCTCACATCACCGATATTGGTTGCAATCTTTACATATTTCAGATGATTGATCAGCTTATACGCCCGTTCTTTGGAACCTGCACGGATAGTCAGAATCGCTCCGCCCTTTCCACTAAGCTGTTTTTCTGCCAGTTCATGATATGGACTGGACTCCAGCAGCGGATAGTTGACAGATACACCTTCCAGCTTCTCCAGTGCCTGGGCAAGCCGGAAAGCGTTATTACAGACCCGCTCCATACGAAGACCCAAGTGTCTCCATTCCGATAATATTCAGATAAGCGTTCATCGGAGCCAGACAGCCGCCCATGTTTCGCCAGATTCCGTTCCTCAGTTTCACAAGATAAGCAAACTTTCCGTATTTCTTATATTCCTTCATTCCCGGATAACGTTCCGGACTCCAGGAAAAGTTTCCGCTGTCAATGATAATTCCACTGATGGCATCTCCACTTCCATTTATATATTTAGAAGTAGAATGCACCACTACATCCGCACCATACTGAATCGGATTAAGCAGATACGGAGTCGAAGTTGTGCTGTCTACAATCAGCGGTACTCCTTTTCCATGAAGAAAATCTGCTGTTTCCCGGACATCCATTACATTCAGTGCGGGATTTCCTACTATTTCGCCAAACACTGCTCTGGTCTTATCTGTAAGAAACGGCTCGATCAGCGCCTTCTCTACCCTCGGTATAAAATGTACTTTGATTCCGAATGCCTCCAGATCATGAAGCAGATCCAGTGTACCTCCGAACAATGCACTTCCTGCGATTACCTCATCCCCTGCCTGCAGGATATTAAGTAATGATAATGTAACCGCTGACATTCCGGAGGAACAGGCTACACCTCCAATCCCGCCTTCTAATTCATTTACTCTTCGCTCAAACGCATCTACTGTCGGATTCGCAATCCTGGTATATGCAAATCCCGGTGCCCGATTCTGGAATACTTTTTCCAACTGTTCTGAAGATTCATATGCAAAAGCATTTGCCAGGCTGATAGGCGGCACTGTTGAACCATTCGCATAATTGTCTACTGCTTTTCCGTGTAATAATTTAGTCTGAAATTCCATGAGCATATTCCCCTTGTAAAATATAATAATCTCCGGACTAACGGTATGTTTTCTGTGATATATCGTTTCCCTGTTTTTAGCAATTCCATAGTGTTTTGATATGAATAGTAGTATATATTTTTCACATAAATCTGTCAATAAATTTTCTTATATCAATTATTTATATACGCATATAGTTTTTGTCTATATTTTGTTATTTTTCTATAGAAATAATTTAGTCTAAAATCAACATCTTTTTCCATATTGTCGAAAAAACATAGCTTTTTCTATCTTTATCTGGTAAAATTGATATATAGCAATCCTCTAAAATAATGCATCTTAATATAGAGCGTATTTGAAAAATCATTTACAAGGACTGCTATAGATTATTATTTCAGTCAAACGACATATCTGAAAATGAATGTCCTGAAATGTAATTCCACTACATAAGATTCATAACAGAACGGAAGGAGGCCCTTTATGAAAACAAGGAAAAAATGGTTAAGAAAAACAACCGCTATCTGTACTGCAGCACTTCTTGGTACTGCTGCAATTCCATCTACAGCATTTGCAGCAGACAGTTACGCTTCCATTGAAAAAGATGCATGGGCAAAAAAGGTCACAGAAATGGCATCTTCTTACGCTACATCTATAGAAGAAAGCCAGTCTCTGATGTCAGGAATGCAGAGTGACATGATTCTGAAATTTGAAGATTCCGGACGCTCACTGCTGGGGTTTGTCGCACCATTTGATGTCTCCTGGCTGGACAATGTCACACTTTCCAATGATATCTCTTTTACAGAAGGAAAAGAAGGTATTCTGATGAAGGTCCTTCTTAATGATAATAAAATCTGTACTCTGGAATATTATCTTGATCCGGACAGCCAGGATATTTATATGCGCATCCCTGAACTCTCTGATAAATATTTCAAGACCAATCTGGAAGAAGCCACAGATCAACAGGCTGCCAATATTGAAAATGATCTTGAAGAATTAACCCCTGATGATTCAGATGCAGATATTCCGACAGACAATTTCGCTTCCGCTTATTCTGACAGTCTCAGCCTGACTGTTTCCATGATGTCTGATCTGTCAGCAGCAGCTCCAGAAGCTTCTGTAGTAGAAACACTTCTGGATAAATACGGATCTATGCTTTTTGACAATATAACAGAAGGCGAAAGCAGTCAGGAAACTCTGACAGCAGGTGATATCAGTCAGGACTGTACAGTATATGAAGGCCAGATTTCAGCCGAAGACGCTGTAAAAACTGCAACTGCAATCCTGGAAGAAGCAAAATCAGACAGTGATATTGAGAACATCCTCGATACCTGGACAGAGAAACTCTCAAGTAACGAGGACCTGCATGAAAGCTTTACCAAAGCTGTAGAAGACGGTCTTGATTTTCTGAAAGATGCAGATACCGGTGATTCCGATGATTCTCATCTCAACACCAGAATCTGGGTTGATGAGACCGGCAGAATTGCAGGACGTAAAATTGAGTTTCAGGAAGGTGATAAAATAACTCCTGTTCTGAACTGGCAGATGACCAGGGACGGCTCAGACTTTGGCTATCTTCTCTCCATTGAAACAGATGATTCCGGCACACTCTCCCTGTCCGGATCCGGTCAGATTAATGGCGGTAAATTAAACGGAACCTATAAAATTTCTCAGGATGATACAGCCGCAGCTGTTATCGAAGTTAAAGACTACGACACCGAATCTGCAAAAGAAGGTTACTTAAACGGTAACTATACTATCACCTTCCCTGCTGATTCTTCAGAAGATACAGATTCTTCTCTTTCCATGCTCGAGAACTTTGCACTTGTATTAGATTTAAATTCAGCAAAAGATTCTGGTTCTGTTGCACTGTCCGTTGAAAGTGCAGGAAGCACTCTCGGAAGCTTCACTGTTACTTCCGGTGCAGGCGAATCTGTTGAGATTCCGGACCTTACGGCTCTGGGAGATGTTTATGACGTAACCAATGAAGATGATATGAGTGCCTACGCAGCTACACTCGACCTCACTACACTTATGGATAATCTGTCCAATGCAGGCGTTCCGGACGAAGTCATCACTTATGTTCTCAGTGGCGGAAGCAATTCCGATGCCGAAGATGTTACTGAGAAAATGCCTCAGAAGCAGAGTCTGATGCTGATGCTGCCGAAGCAGGCGCAGCCTGACTTAGCAGCTTTATCACTATCGTCTACTGCAGCAGACGGTTCCGGTAATACTTTATCCCGATACCTACTACCACTGCAGTTATAAATTCACAGATCCAGAACGCATTCCACACAGCATCTGCCCCGGCAAAATGGCACAGCAGATAAGCTGCCGGAATGATCACTATAATATATCTTAATAACGAAATCACCAGGGACTGAGCACCTTTGCTCAGTCCTTCTAATGCGCCTGAAGCTGTAACGGAGATGGCAGATGGGATAAACCCGATACTGATAATCTGTAATGCTGCAGTGCCAAGTCTTACAGTTTCCGGGTTCTCAGTAAACATTCCCATCAATGTCTCTGATGCTGTAAAGCAGATGATCGTTCCTGCCAGCATGATCATACCATTCAGAAGCACAGAAATCCCAAAAAGTTTCTTTACCCTCTTTATTTCTCCTGCTCCGTAATTATATCCTATCAACGGGCGCATTCCCTGGACAATGCCGCTTGCAGGCAGATATAAAAAAGTCTGAAGCTTATAATAGATTCCCAGAACCACTACATAGCTTCCGGAAAAAGCCGATAATATCTGATTCAGAAAAGAGATCAGAACTGACGGCAGGGCAATATTCAGGATTGCGGGAATCCCTACCATATACAGCTTCCCGTCCAGGTTCCTGTTAAGTTCCAGATATTTCCTGCTGATCTCCACCGGAATACTACACTTCTTATATGCGATCAGATATACAATAACTGTAAATACCTGGCCAAGACCAGTTGCCAGTGCTGCACCTCTGATCCCCATTTCCGGAAAAATCCCCACTCCGAAAATCAGCAGCGGATCCAGGATAATATTGGAAATACAACCGATCATCAGGCTGATCATTGTCAGTTTCATTCTGCCCACAGCCTGAAAAATCTTTTCGAAGGACAAGCTGATCATGATCACTGTGGAAAATGCAAATGCAATAGTTGAATACTGCACACCAGGCGAGATCACTTCCTGCTCTTTTGTAAACATACCGAGAAATACAGGCATAAACGGAATACAGATTACTGTAAAAATAATTCCATGGATAATATTAAAGAGCATACCATGGGTAGCTGCTATATTCGCATTTTTAATATTTTTTGCTCCCAGCTGAAAAGAAATCTGTGCATTGATTCCCACACCGAAACCAATGGCAACTGCATTAATAAAGTTCTGTACAGGAAATACCAGAGACAGAGCTGTCATCGCCTGCTCACTGATCTTTGCCACAAAAAAGCTGTCTACGATGTTGTACAGTGAATTCACCAGCATAGACAGTACCATAGGCATTGCCATAGATGCCAGAAGCGGCAGAATCGGTTTTTTCTTCATAAAAGTATTGTTCATTCTTTTTTCCTTTCTCTGTTTCATTGCAACAAAAAACGCCACACAATTATCTCTACATTGCTGTATGATAATCGTGCGGCGAAAAGAGTTCATGTTTGTCACAAGACTGAAAAATCCACACCAGTTTTGGTGTGATTAACATATCATAATTTATCTCCTGCTGTCAAGACTTTTTATCCATTTTACTGCGTTTTCCTGATTCGGTGCTGAATACGGCACTGCAATGCATACAGGATCGTAGATTACACCTAATTCCTGTTCAAGCTCACTGTCAGTAATGGAAATGTGCGTAGTATCTGTCTGCATTCCAGACTTCTCAAAAGCTTCCTCACCCATCAATTCCTTCAAATCTGCAAATGGCTCATTCTTCTTCAAAGTCTGATAAAGCTTCTCCGGCATAACCATAATATCAATGGAACCTGCCTGGATCTGTGCCATATAAGCATCTGTGCATTATAATCAAATTCTGCCATTTCAGAGTCCGTAGTAAGATTCACGCCTATCTCTACTTTACTATAGGGATCATCTTTGTACCCAAGTGTTTCTTTGATTTTCTGCTCAGGAGTTTCCGTATCATTTGCCATTGAATTTACCACTGTCATGGACAGAACTGTTTTTATTTTGGACTGTTCATAGTAATCCTTTATTCCGAATATAAGAGCAATCACTGCGATCACTCCGAAAATAGCCGGTTTATAATACATCCAGATATATTCCAGCTTTTTCTTTGGCCCCATTCCCTTTAATTTTTCTTTCTCAATCAGACGTCTTTCCTTCTTTGACAAATCCGATTCATTCTTAATCTCCGGATTCAGCACGCTTTCATCGTGCTCTTCTGCCTGTTCTGCTCTGTTCTTACTCTGGTTCTTGTCCTGATTTTTATCTGCCATTCTCTCTCCTTTGTATTTTCTGCATAATGATTTTCGGTAACTGTTCAGCAATCCGCCATTCTGCGAAACACCGAACGGTTACGTTCATAAGATTTACTGATTACTATATCACATTTTCCATTATGTGAACAGTTATAATTCCCGCGGTTCCTGGAGATAACGTTACTATGTTACTGTTCATTCCATTCTCAGTAACGCAGCCAAAATTCATTCCGGATTTTCATACCCTGACTATACATGATTATTCTGCAAAATATTTTGCCTTGCATACGCAGAGACCGCAGATATGCCAGAAACTGTCACCACTGTCAGCATATATACCAAAACCGGTCGCAGCCAAAAATAAATCTGACAGTTGCTGACTCCCAGACCTTCTGAACATTTTTTCAGAAGGTCTGATACTGCCGGATGAAGAAGATAGATCAGGAAAGCATATTTTCTTCCGGTTTCCACCAGTACAGAGGGAAAATTTATTTCCCTTCCATATAAGATAAGCCACAGAAACAGACAGATCACTGCAACACAATTTCCTGTGTAAATTTCTCCTGCTCCCCGGAAAGCATATTCCATCATGCTGAGTGCCACACCGAAACTCATCCCTGCTTTCAATCCCCATTGCATCCATTGCTCCAGACGTTTGCATACTATCTTATCCTGATATTCATGGAGCATCTGACCTGTAAGGAAAAAGCTCATTCCTGTAAACAGAAAGTTTCTGTATTCCATAGTGTGATAAAATCTGTCAAAAAAGACACAAAACTCCGCTCTCCATAAAAGTATTGCCAGCAATACAGGTGCCATACAATATGCAGCCTTACGCATTCTCCATTTTTCAATCAGGAGAGCAAGCAGATAACAGTAAATTAATGCAGGAAGAAACCATAAATGTGCTCTTACCGGAGAAGTACTGTTGTACACGAAAAATTCCTTCAGATGCTCTGTACTCACAAGCCCTTTTATCCATGTCCATACTCTCTCTCCATTCCAGGCTTTCATAAAACATTCCCAGATAAAATAAAACACAACTGAAACTGCAAAAAGCTTCATGATATGCAGGATTTTAGACAATATTCTTTTTGAGGCATTGCAATTTTGATAATAACAGAAATACCCGGATACCATAAAGAAAAACGGCACCGCACATCTTGCCAGTACTTTTACAAGCTGCCCGGCCTGTCCCGGAAAACTTACATGAATGCATACCACCAGGCACGCAGCAATGGCCTTTACAGCATCCAGACTTTTATTTCGCATTTGATTTCTCACCCACCTTTTTCTGTTGTTTCATCTATAGCAGCCGAACAATCCGTAAATGTCTGACCTGACATCATTTCAGTCAGACAGATAAAATCATCCGCTTCGCTGCTATAATATATCAAAGCGAACCACACATGTCAAACCTCAGGCAGATACAGAAGTCATCAGCCAGCTTCGGTCCACCCTTGCAAGGAGTCTGGCATTATGATAGGCCATTCTGAGAGTCAGGCAGGTACGCCCCAGATATTTGCTTCCGTCCGAAGTTTTCATACACGCCAGTGCAAGGTCGGGTTTTCCCGGATGACGGAGACAGATTGGGAGCAGCAGTTGGATTGAGTGATTATAATACTGTGGAATTGCCGTTCTGTAATCTGCCTCAAGCATTCTTTTTGTCTGTTTCAGCGCGCCGTCAAACAGCTGCATTTTCATGCTGCTGTCACGTACTTCCTTTGGAAGACGGGCAGCATTTTCCTCATCCCCGAAAATATGCTCGTACTGTGGAATTACCGGAAGTTTTGTATCAAACACAAGATCTGACGGATTTTCCACATAGCATGCCTTTTCCGGCAGACAGGTGATTCCTTCTTTTAACAAATAGTATTCTGTATAAAAGCCATCCAGAAACCAGGGCTGCCTGTCCGGGACCAGATTGGGAATAAAATACGCATAAATCGGCTGATAATAGTAATTAAAGAGTCCTGTATTAAATATGGCATAATTCTTTTTCTCCCACACCTTCTGTTCTTCATAAAGGCGTTTAAATGTATGTTCCAGGTATCCTTTCAGAATTCCGTTATCATCTGTATCCGAAAAGCTCCATTTCTCCGGCACCATCCTTGCAAGATTCTGAATCTGCCGGTTATAATCGCCGCAGTAAGTAAAATCGAATAAATTAATCATCAGGCTCCTCCTGTCCTGCACCTTTCATATTGTCATTACTGTTCTCTCTTAATATTTATTGTATTTTGGAAAAAATATGGCAGAACTGCCAGATTATGATTTGTATGAAAATCAGTTTTGATTGTTATTATTTAACATACCATAATTTCTGTCAAAAGACAAGGATTAGCATCCTCCAAAAAATGTCAAAAATCACCATCTGACTTACCATTCAAAAGTTACTGTTCACTCCGTTCACAGTAACTTAGCCAAAATTCATTCCAGATTGCCTGCGGCAATGGAATTTTGGCTTGTATGTCTCGGGATTTTGGCATATTGATGCCAAAACACCTCGCGGGATAGTGGTACATTCAGACAGTATATTATCCATCCGGTAATACCTGATGCTTGTAGCCTGCCGGTCAGCTGTGTTATACTCTACACATATCAACAATACGCAAATGCAGGCTGAACAACTGTTTCTATCCGCATTTGCGGGCAAGACTATTTTTCTTAAAGAAGGTTTTACAATGAAAAAAGACGGCTACTACTCTTCCGGAGAATTTGCACGGATGGCACATGTAACACTCCGCACTATCCGCTATTATGACAAACAGAATATCCTCAAACCCTCCTATGTAACAGAATCCGGCGCACGTTTTTATACAGATGAGGATTTTGCAAGACTTTCCCAGATCCTGCTTCTGAAATATCTGGGTTTCTCCCTGGATGACATACGGGAAATGACCATTGACGACTCAGACTATCATTTTATGGAAAATTCCCTGAACATCCAGTTAAAGCTGGTACGTGACCGTATCGAGCAGATGCAGCTGGTGGAAAAGGCAATCCAGGATACCACAGATGCGATCCGCTCCCATCATGCCATAGACTGGAATCAGATGCTTGACCTGATCCACCTGACAGGCATGGAAGAAAAGCATGAAAAATCAATACCAGAACGCCTCCAACATTTCCTCACGCATTAATCTGCACAGCCTTTATTCCCAGAATAAACAGGGATGGTTTCCATGGGTTTATGAGCAGTGCCAGATTCATCCGGGGATGGTATCCTTGAACTTGGATGCGGTGACGGTGTTCTGTGGACACAGAATATTTCCAGCCTCCCCGGTAAAGTTTCCGTTACTCTTTCTGATCTTTCATCCGGAATGCTTCGTGATGCCAGACGTGCTATCGGACGCAAAGACAGCCGTTTTTCCTTCGAGGCATTTGACTGTGCAAGAATTCCTCATGAAGACAGAAGCTTTGATCTGGTCATTGCAAACCATGTGCTTTTTTACTGTGAAGATATCCTCCTGCTGTATGCAGCGAGATTCAACGTGTGCTCACTCCGGGCGGAAAACTGATCTGCAGTACCTATGGAAAAAAACACATGCAGGAAGTCAGCAGACTGGTCCGGGATTTTGACGACCGGATCG
>ADJS01017774.1_pt1 | contig 11048 bp, 13 predicted proteins | sample 268128 | NCBI WGS metagenome assembly ADJS01 (sample SAMN00007486, study PRJNA43253) | human gut metagenome | isolation source: feces sample TS28 | reverse complement strand
GAATTATAGAAAAAACATAAAAAAGAAATAGAATCTTTTATACGATTTGTTACGGAAAGTAGAGTGAATACATGACAGAAAAAGAACAGGAGATTGTGTATAGTAGAAAGTACGAAGAGCTATTAGGGAGTAATGATGATGAATTAATTAATATATGGAAATACAATCAGAAAGAAATGCTATCGAATGTATCAAATAATAAACAGTTGTATTTAATAAATAAAATTGTATGCTCGGTGTGCGAAGATGTTTTACGTCTTAGAGAGAATACATATATAGATGATAATTATATCTAAAAAAAATAAGAAATTATATGAAACATAAAAATGAAAGGTGGAAAATTAGAATGGGAAAATGTTTGAATATTAGATATGAGGATGAAGGATACGGTATTGTTGTTCCTTTAAAACAAATTAATAAGGATAAAAAATATAATGATTATTCTGTGTCATGTCATTATATGTTTAAAAAGAATATTGGAAAATATAGTCTTAAAATGTGGTTAAAACGAAATGATATTGATGGAAAATTCGGTATGGTATTTGAGGGAATCGATGAACAGTTGGTTTCTGGCACACCGAAAAATATCAGAGAACACATTTGTCGTATTGTAGAACAGATGGTACATAATGGGTATATTGATAAATTCATTGATCGTTTTGAATTTGATATGTTGTGCTGTGAAAAGGGTTTTGAAATTTTGAACAATTTGAAATATAAGGAAGATCCAGAAAGTGTGTGAAGTATGTTTGCAAAATCCATGTCATCCAAAATGTCCCAACTACTCCTATCCTATTAACACTTATGTCCGTTGTGATAAGTGTGGAGAAATGATTGAAAATGGAGATGAGTATTTGGAAAATATAAATGGTAATGCTGCACATTTAGATTGCTTTTATAGCATGAAAGATTTATTAGAATGGCTTGAAGAAGATATTAAAGTGATGGAAAATGAAGATGTTGAATGTATGGAGGAATGAAATAGATTGGATAATATAATTAAAAAAGAAGATTTTTTGAAGATAATGGAAGAAATCGAAACTACTGACACATACAGTTATAAGCTCAATAAATTTTTTGAAAAAAATAAAGTGGATGGATATATTTATCAACCTAATTGTGTTGCAACAGCGCTGAATTTACTTCATTTATTGTTGAAAGATTATGATAAAGATAATTGGATTGAATATTTCTGTTTTGAGCTTGACTATGGTAGAAAATGGAAAGAAGATACGGTCTTAGATAAAGATGGAAACGATATCAAGCTACAAACAGTTGAAGATTTATACAATTTATTATCTAGCTATAAATAGATTGGTGGTGTTTCATAATTAGCGAGTTTGGTTTAAAAATAAAAAATATTGAAGCAAGCACCCTATATGAATACAACTTAGGATTGCGTGACCACTATGAATATAAGGACGCAATGTTCCCAAATAGTTTATTCAAGGATTTTTTGGAAGAAAATGGATTAAAAACATGGAAAGATGAATCTACGAGAGATATTATTTGTTTAGAATTCAACTACGGATCACGTTCTTATTTACAGGAATTAAATCATCTGCGAAAAGTTGCAAACTCTGCACAAAAAGAATATAAGCGTGCGCGGGTGAGAAATGATAAATATTTAATCGATAAGGCAAGAAATAAGATAGAGAAAATAAATAAACTCTTGCTCTTCGCAAGAAAAAACAAAAGAAAATATAATTATTTATCAAAAAATGAACTGAGAAGAAAGCTTTATAATGATGGCGTTTCTGTAGAATATATTTTAAGAAAAAGGAATGGAGAAATAAAAAAAGAGAAACAATCCATTATAAAATGCTTTTTAGAAGTACAGGAAAAGCAAAAAAAGGTTCATGTATTTTTATCTGCGATGATTTATATGAAACTGCCAAGAATTATCTATATATGGGGATTGAACTACCGGAAGAAAATGCGAAAGTTGTAGAAATAAGTGCGTACGCCCCCCTCATATCAAGTGGAATAGTTGGACGAGTAAAAATCAACCCGAAAAATATTTTAGTTCTAAAAGACGTGGATAGATTCTTTAACACCAATGTAATTAGTATCGAAACTGATGAGAATAAACGTTGCTTTTCCAAACATTTAGAAGATTATAAATTAAAGAATATTTTATTTGATGGAGAAGCACTTATTGACAGTAGCAGATTTCCAGAATGGGGAAATGGATATATTCTACTTCGTCATCATTTTACAAAGATGGCAGCTTTCAATACAAATATACAACAGTTTTTTAAAGATTATTTCGGTGAAAGATATTATGAAGCAAAAGTTACAGATATGTTTGGTGTGGAGCATTTTGTAAAAGATATAGAATTGATTACAACAGACAATGCATTGAAATGGTTGAAGTTTGATATAACCTATGATTATTGGTGCGAAAAAGTTTATGAAAACAATTGCATGTTTGGGGTTGTAAAAACTGCACACGAAAGTAAACTGGGTACTTATCAAAAAATGAGCTATCAAATGGTCAATTCGTTAAATCTTGATATAATGGAGAATGTTGTTAAAGAAAGCGTTGAGTATGTCAATAAATTAAAAACGGATGATCAATTCTTTTTTGAATACCTGAAGAAAAACGATAATTTTTCTAACGACTATAGAGTATTAATTGCTTTATGTGAACATAATCCGGAATTTGTAAGAAGCTCCTATTTTAGATCAAGAAGAAAGAAAATTATAGAATCTTATGTTTTAAAAATGAAATCTGGTGAAATTATGCAGAATGCAGAAAATTTAACTATTGTAGGCTCTCCATATGCGATGTTATTGTATGCTGCCACTGGTAATGAAAAGTCAGTAGATAAAGACAATACATTTTTTACAGAAGACGGAGTAATACAATGTTATACCGAGAGATTTAATAGTGGGGAGTATTTGGCATTTTTCAGAAGTCCATTTAATTCAAAAAACAATTTGACATATTTGCATAATGTCTATAGTAGGAATATGGAGAAGTATTTTAATTTAGGCAGACAATGTATTGCAGTTAATATGATTGGCACAGATTTTCAGGATCGGAACAACGGCTTAACAAACTGGGTCAGCGTACAGAAATGTGCGTAAAAAATAATCGGTGAAAATTGGAACGCTAAGTATGTATTGATTATAAATAAACAAAAGAAGATGATAAACATAGAACAAAACAAATATTGTGTTTACGAACATATTAGAAAAGATACCAACCAATGCTTTTATGTTGGTAAAGGTACATTAAAAAGAGCATACAATCAAATAAGAAATAAACACCATAATCGAATTGTAAAAAATGTGGATCTTATACTAGAATAATTCGAGATGGTTTAACAGAACAAGAAGCTTATGATTTAGAGCGTGAAGTAATTAGTAATTACGTTTTTAATTTAGGATATGGAATTGATATTATTGGATATAATAATGTGAAAAATGAAAATGGTCATTTAACAAACCATACTTTTGGCGGAGATGGTTCTTTTGGATTAGTACATTCTGATAAATGGAGAAAACATCATTCTGAAAGGATGATGGGTGAAAATAATCCTGCATATAATGTAAACTATTGGGAAACATTTTCAGAAGAGAAAGCGAATGATATTAGAAAAAATCTTAGCAAAAAATTCTCTGGAACTAATAATCCCATGTACGGGATATCACCTAAAGAAAGAATGGACAAAGAAACATATGAGAAATGGATTGAAAAACGTAGTATTAACTCTAAAGGAAGTAAGAATCCCAATTATGGTAACGATGCTTTAAAGAAAAAACTATCAGAAAATCCAGAATTAAAAAATAAATATTATTCTCGACCAAATGGACAAAACGGACGTGCTAAAAAAGTTGAACTTTACGATGTGAATTATAATTATATTTCATCTTTCGATTGTATGTCCGAGTGTGCTAAATACTTGAAAGATAAACATAACATAAAAACAAACATAAATACCATGATAACCGCAATAAAGAACGCGGCATTAAATAATAAAGTATATAAAGAATATAGGTATAAGATATAGATAATTTATTTTAATAATCAATACATATAAGCCAACCAATTACCAAGCCTGTGAAATGTCATTATGTAACAGGAAGGTTTAGAGACTAGAAGAATGAGTTATGACAAAACAATAATTTCTTCCACGAGTGCCGATTGCTATGAGGTATAGCCTCATATGAGTAGAGTTGTTCACTACAAACCTAACGTTAAACGAGGGCAAAGAGATAGTCCGACACTCTAATGAAAATTAGAGAAGACTTGGATAAAGAGCCAAGTATATAACAGACGCAGATCAAGATTCAGATTTTGGATTTACAACAAATCAACCAGATATAGTTGCTCATGCAAAATATTGTTATGAAAATTATCATACGATTGTAAATAATATTCCTAAAGAGCAAAATGTGTATTCAAATACAATGGATGATTATGCTGCGATAGATAATAAACTGGCAGAGTCTCAAACAGATATCGGAGAGTCTAGTAATTTAGCTCAGATTGCACAGACATACGACTACAATTTTGAAGATCCTAAATATTCTGATTATGTTTGTATTCTGAGTGTACTTGCCCAAGTCGCAATAGATAATGCCAAAAGACGTTTTGATATAGAATTAACAGATGAGATTAAACGTATTAAAAATGATATGGATATTGAAAAGAATAAATACCCTTCATTCTGGAGAATTATTAAACATGGATTTAAAAAGAAAAATATAAATCCAGATTTGAAATGTCCTATGAATTATTTGTGCGATTTAGAATTGAATAAATTTCGGAATACAACTACTACTCTTCCAATGAGCAACTTTTTTGTAAAACATAAATTAGAGGAAGACAGAAGAAAATGCAAAAAGGTTGAAGAGTTAATTTCAAAATATTCTTTGGAATTATTTTATTACAATACAGATAATACTGATGACCATTTGTTACTAAGGTCTGATTTTAGCGAATTGATTCAAGATATCCGGCAAATTTATATTTCATCTAACTATACAGGATTGATGTCTAATTTAATAGATAGAGCTTTTATTATATCATCAGATATGAAAAGAAATATTACGAGATTGAAAACAAATATAGGAGCAAATAAATCGTTATTATTAAAAATATTATATGATATAAATTCGACTTCATTTTTGAAATGTTTCAAAAACAAGTAGTTTTTGTGTACACCTGGTAAATTTGAGATGTTACAAACAGCGTAAATACGCACTTTTTTCAAGTTTCGTTAAGTCCACTTATGAGGGAGAAAGTGCGTATTGTACAAGTATCCTTGCCGCTTGAATCCAATGCGGTATATAAATACGGGAACATGTTTTAATTAAACAAGCTATGTCACAGGCTGAAATGTGGCAATTTATAAATCTCGCCCATAGGGGGGGCATTAATAAACACATTTTCGTCTTAATATACGGATATAAGTGAGTTGGTGTGATGCCGTATAAAAACTTAGCAGACCGTCATATAAATCAGTTCAGTTCACCAAGCGATGCTGTACGGATTTGCTACATTCCGGAAGTAATTAGACTTGTATGTATCGAAGTCAATGGCGTTATAAGGAGTGTAAAATATAAACAATGTATTGTAACAATAAAGAACTCAGTGTAGAACAGCTAGTCCCTGTGCTGAGAGCATGTGTATAACGAGTGAAGATGTAATGGGATACTTTTACATAGGCGCTTCCAAAATATCGTGAGGTATATTAGGAAAGATGGAAACCATCGAAGTCACGCATGTGTGCAAAAATATATTGCCAGTAAAATGTCGTGTTCATCCAGCCATCATAATAGACCGCTCTGTTGGTAGAGAAGAATCGTGATGCCTATAAAGGTGGAATTTTATAGGAGTTAAGTAGCGAAGTTCTAAATAAGATGGTAGTGTCGTTGAATCACAGAAATGTGAGTATAATGGATGTTTAATGGTCGAGTAGGGCAAATCGACATAAATTTGATTGGATAAAAACAATTCTTATTATGATTAAAGAATGATTCTAATAGGATATTAAACTGAATGACTTAGCCTGAAAGTTGCACAAAACCAATTGTGTCTATCCTCGGTATCTTTTGTAAGATATTGGTGAAGAAAGTTATAGGGTCGCTCCTTATAGCTCAGACTTCATTAGATAGTGACAGAATATTACGACATTATATTTTCGTAGGGTGAAGATCCCTTTATTGTTACAATAGATTGTTTATTATATTTTTCATATATCTTTTTCTTTCGGTGGCGGTACTGCTGTGTTGTGGTATCGTCACTATCTTATTATATTAAACAAATTGGTGCGGTCGAGTGAAACGGAAGATCACATATGGTTCATACCCATAAAATAATAGGTTCGACTCCTATGATCCGCAATTCTCTCCCTTTTGCGGAGAAATTTAGAATGAAAGAAGGAAATTGTTATAATCAAAATTAGTAAAGACGATGCTTTCTATATGAGAAAGAATGGATATGGAGAGCATGTGAAAAAGTCAAAATCTAAGCATCCGACTTATTATCTTGTAGAGGAATCTGATACATATAGATATGATAGAAAAACTCATAAAAGATATGTTACTCATAAGGTGCATTAAATTTTTATTATGATTATCGAAAAGCTATGCTCAAGTGACATTTAGCAGCTGAGCAAATATATAGGAAAGGTGGAAGGTTTATTGGAATATAAACTGTTCCTAGACACAAATGCACTCTTGAATTTACAAGATGCCGCATTTAAAGAGTTTTTTGTGATTTCACAAAAGACACTAGAAGAAATTGAACATATTAAAACGGATTCAAGAAAAGATGGAGAAATAAAATATAAGGCGAGATTAATCGCTCATTTATTAGATGAGAACTATGGTGAGTTTGAAGTTGTTAGATATGACTCTGAGATCACAAAGATAATTGAATCATTTGATTTAGAAGAAACTCCAGATAATATTATTTTGGCTTCTGCTTATAAATACAATACTGGTATACACCCGATAATTGTATGTACCGATGATTTGAACTGCAAATTTATTTCTAAGAATATTTTTAATTTAGAAACAAAAGGAATTTCAGAATTAAATCTCGTCAAGAATTTAGATGAGTATAAAGGATATAAAGAAGTAACTCTTTCTGATGAAGAAATGAGTTATTTTTATTTACACTTAAATGAGAATATTTATAATTGTGAAGTGAATGAATATTTGATTATAAGGAAATCCGATGGCGAGGTTGTAGATTATAGAAAATGGATTGGCGAAGAATATAAAACTATTTCATATAAACAAATAAATAGTCATTTCCTTGGAAAAATCAAGCCAAGAAACCCACATCAAATATTGGCATTTGATATGTTGCAAAACAAAGAGCAAACAATAAATGTTTTGTCCGGAAAATTTGGAAGCGGTAAAGACTATATCATGATTGCAAATGCTTTAAAATTAATTGAAGAAGGAAAATTTGAAAAACTTTTATATATTCGTAATGCAATCGGAGTTAAAGACGCTAGTGAGATCGGTTTTCTGCCGGGATCTAAATTAGAGAAGTTACTACCATATGCCATGCCGCTTGCAGATCATCTCGGCGGTCAAACAGGACTAGAACTTCAGATGATGCAAGGAACAATTGAGATTGAGCATCTTGCATATATGAGAGGTCGAGATATTAAAAATACTATTATTTATGTAAGTGAAGCTGAAAATCTTACAAAAGAGCATGTTCAACTATTGATTGGTCGTGTTGGAGACGGATCGTCACTATGGATGAATGGAGATTTCAAACAAACTGACTCTGCTTTATTTAGAATGAATAATGGATTATTGTCTGTTGTTCAAAAATTAGTAGGACACGATAAGTTTGGATACGTTCAACTGCAAAAAACTGAGCGAAGTGAAACTGCCGCTATGGCAGATTTATTAGATTAGAAAGGGTGTTTAAAGATAAAAGTAAAATCTATTTTCAACAGTTTTCTAGCAAAACAATTATTGAAATGCGGAAATCCGATAATTGACTTGCAAAAAAATAAAACGCTACAAAATGCAACAGTCTTCTATTTTGAAGATACAGATAAATTTAAGAACGATTTAAAAAGACTGACTACTGAATAATTGGTAGTCAGTTTTTATATTCACTGAAAATACAACGAAAGGACAAGGTGATTGTTTATGGCTAAAGCTTTAATGAGAAATGATTTAACCGGAAAACGTTTTGGTAAACTAACAGTTCTTTATGTTGATAAAGAAAGAACTGGTAACGGCAAAGTGTATTGGATTTGCAAATGTGACTGTGGTAATATTAAATCAATACAATCTACTGCACTGACAAGAAAGAAAAATGGAACCGTTTCTTGCGGTTGTGCCAGAAATTCAAAAGAGGCAAAAGAGAAAGCAAAAATAACAAGAGAAAATATCCAAAAGATATAACTGGTTTAAAATTTGGAAGACTTACAGTTTTAAGAGAAACGGATATTAGGAGCACTCGGCAAGCAGACAACGGTGCAAAACTTTGGGAATGTTTATGTGAGTGCGGTGAGTTGTGTTACTATTCTCGATATGCTTTAATTACTCCGTATGGTGTCAAATCGTGTGGTTGTTTTTATAAAGACTCACGTTATGAAATGGAAAAAAATATTGCGAATATGATTTAGATACATATGATTTTGGAATAGGTTATTGCAGCAACGGAACATTTTTCTATTTTGACAAAGAAGACTATGATAAAATAAAAGATTATTCATGGTGGTATGATGGTCGTTATGTATGCGCACATTCACTAGAAAAAGATATATATACAACCAAAATTGTCCGCTTACATCGTGTTGTTTTAGACATTAAAGATAGAGAAGACATAAATGTTGATCATAAAAATTTAGTACGTTACGATTGTAGAAAATCTAATCTAAGAAGAGCTACTACAACGGAAAATGCACGAAATAAAGATTTTTCATATATGGCTTCTAAATCCTCTGGAATCGTTGGAGTTAAAAGAGAAAATAATAAATGGGTATCCTCAATAAAAACAGAAAGAAAATCCATTATACTTGGAAGATTTGAGAATATTGAAGATGCGATTAAAGCAAGAAAGGATGCTGAAATTAAATATTTTGGTGAATTTAGATTCGACATGTCTAATAAAGATATAATTGATGAAAATACCATAAACAACCATCTATTATTAAAAGAATGTTCATAGTAATTGTAAATAAGGGAACGAAAATTAAATTATAAAGAAGCAGGTAATTGCTTATGAATAATAAAAATAATAAAACAATTATGGCTTTTATTTTAGGAATACTGTCATATATGCTGCTTATTCCTGTGATAGAAGAATTTACAAATGTACTTTTATCTTGGATAGAGTATTTTAAAATTCTTCCAAGTAAACTTGTACTCAAAGGAAACAAAGAGTTAAAAGAACTGCAAGAGGAAGATGGTATAGAATCTGAAACCTATGCATTTGGATTTCAATATAATCAAAAGGAAGATTTTGATGATGAATATGAAGACGAAGAGTAACAACTGCTCTTCTATCTCGTAAAAATAAATAAATGATAACAGAATCCAACACGCCCCTCTACGATGCGTACTACGTTGGGTCTTTTTTAGTTGTAATTTTTTAGAATGAAAGGAAAATTTTATATGGCAAATTTTAGCTATAAATTAACAACACAAAAATCAATGAAGATTGCTGGTGTTATTGATACAGATGAGATGATTGTAGAACTTAATGGAGAAGATAAAAAACTTTCTACTCTATTAAAGGAATTCAACGGGTGCTCAATTGAGATGAATGTGAAAATCAAAAACGAAGAAGAGCTAGCCGAGCCGGAAGATGATTCCGATGAAGATGCGTAAGGCGGTGTGTGATTATAACTGATTTTTATAGATTAGAAAATGAAAATGAAGAACAATTTATCTGGAGAATGGGACAGATGAAAGATTCCGGACAACTGAATATGTCTTGGGATGAATTGGCTACTGTTATCAACAAAGAGTTTCGAGGAGATGATGATTCTGAATATCGTACTGAGGCTGCTTATCGTAAACCATATCAGCAAGCTAAACGATATTATGAATCTGGTGTTTTCAACAAACTTAACGAAGAAGCGTATTTTAAAGAGCTTCAACTGCAAAAACAACAGCTTCAAAAAGAAACCGTAAAGGTCCGTGACGAGAGAAATGAACTTAGACGTGTTATTCGGGAAGAAGCCAGAAAAGAAAGTTATAAAGACCAGATTCTGCGTTCAATTTCTGAATTTAATTGTAATCCACTTGAATATGACAAGAATAAAGAATTTGCAGGAATTTTAAAGACAGATAATGATTTAATTATTTCGTGCACGGATATTCATGCTGGAATTTATATTGATAATTTCTTCAATAAATTTGATGAAAATATTTTGAAAGACAGACTCAATCGTTATTTGGATAAAATTTTTGAAGTACAGTTAAGGCATGGTTCTGAGAACGCTTTTGTAATTTTATCTGAACTTGTAAGTGGTATTATCCACAACGAGTTACGAATTGAAAATAATCAGAATTTGATTGAACAGTTTCTGACTGTGGCAAATTATATATCTGAATTTTTAGTAGAAATGAGTTATAGATTCAATACTGTTAATGTATATGTTTGTCCTGGAAATCACTCGAGAATCTCACCAAAGAAAGAAGATTCTTTAAAAGGTGAAAACATTGATCACTTAGCCATTCCATTTTTACAGGCAAAATTACAGAATTTTAAAAATATCATATTCAATGAAAATAAAATTGAAGAATCAATTGCTATGTTTAATGTCAGAAATAACATCGTGATGAGTTCTCATGGAGACAAAGATACGCCAAACAACGTTGTGCAGAAATTCACTCTTCTATTCGGTATGCGTCCGGCATTGGTATATCTTGGACATCGACATATAAATGGACTGACAACTGTATACAATACAAAAGTAATTGAATCAGGTACGCTATGTGGAATAGATAACTATGCTTTGGATTTAAGATTAAATAGTAAACCATCACAAACGATTTCTGTTATTACAGAGAGTGGATTAGATTGCTTGTATGATGTTAAGTTTGAC
>ADJS01020534.1_pt1 | contig 11074 bp, 16 predicted proteins | sample 268128 | NCBI WGS metagenome assembly ADJS01 (sample SAMN00007486, study PRJNA43253) | human gut metagenome | isolation source: feces sample TS28 | reverse complement strand
GATCATGTATGGCGCAAATATTGTGCTTTTGCTGATCGTACGACTTTTTGGTGATTCTGCCAATGGTGCGGCACGTTGGATTGATTTTGGATTTATCCGTTTTCAGCCGACGGAGCTGTCGAAAATTATTATCATACTATTTTTTGCCAGGTTCTTTATGGATCATGAAGAAGATCTGAATACATTCAAAACACTGGCAAAATCAGTGATTCTTCTGGCAATTCCGCTGTTTCTGATTTATGAACAGCCGGATATGAAAAACACACTTATGCTTCTGGCTGTATTTTGCATCCTGATTTATATTGCAGGGCTCAGTTATAAGATCATCGGAGGAATGTTTCTGATCATTATTCCATTGGCAATTATTTTTGTATCGATCGTGGTACAGCCGGATCAGAAACTGATCAAAGATTATCAGAGAAAACGTATCATGGCATTTCTGTATCCTGAGAATGAAGAGTACAGTGATGATATTGAACAGCAAAATAACTCCAAAACAGCAATTGCTTCGGGAGAACTGATAGGAAAAAAACTGTCTGGTGATAAAGAAGTTGCATCTGTAAATGATGGTAATTTTGTGTCTGAGAATCAGACAGACTTTATTTTTGCGGTAGCCGGTGAGGAATATGGATTTATGGGATGCTGTAGTATTGTAATCCTGTTACTGGCGATTTCTGTGGAATGTATCCGGATGAGCCTGCGGGCAAAAGACTTGTCCGGAAAGATCATATGTTGTGGTATGGCAAGTATCATATCGTTGCAGAGCTTCCTGAATATATGCGTGGCTACGGGAATCGCGCCAAATACCGGTACACCGCTTCCATTTGTCAGTTATGGACTTACGTCACTGATCAGTCTTTATATCGGAATGGGTATGGTATTGAATGTCGGACTTCAGAGCAGCGCATACAATAAAGAAATCCGAAGAAAAGCAATTGACCAGAAAGAGGACTATTTATGACAAAACAACAAAAAGGTAAAACATCTGCAGGTCAGCAGAGAAGGTCGGCACGTCCGGAACAGATGCATGCTTCCCGACAGCATCCACAGAAACGTTCATCAAAAAGTTCAGCGAGAATGCGGCGTATGCGTAAAAAGAGAATGAAAAATACAATTCTTCTGATTGCATTGCTGCTGATTCTGGTATGTGGTGCAGGAGGACTGTTTTATATGCTGCGGGGCGGAATAGGTTCCGAACCGGTAATGGCTTACAGTACAGACAGAGAGTTTCAGCATCAGAAGATTTCAGGAATAAGTCAGAGAGCAGATGCATTTGCAGCTGATCTTTGTGTGGTGACTGGTGATCAGACACTGGATTCTGTTTCGCTGGAACAGGCTCAGAAGGGAGTTCTGCTGGATCTTAAAGATAAATCCGTTTTATATGCCAAGGGAGCCTATGATAAAGTTTATCCTGCAAGTATTACGAAAATTATAACTGCGCTTCTTGCTTTCAAAAACAGTAATATGGATGATGTTGTAACGATTACACAGGAAAATATCACTCTTGAGGAAGGATCACAGGTAGTTGGTTTTCAGGTGGGTGATCAGGTGACGATGGATCAGCTTGTGCACTGCCTTCTGGTTTATTCCGGAAATGATGCGGCATCTGCGATTGCGACTCATGTGGGTGGCTCTACAGAAAACTTTGTTGCAATGATGAATGAATATGCAGCGCAGCTTGGATGTACAGGAACACATTTTACAAATCCACATGGTCTGCAGGACGAAAATCATTATACAACACCGTACGATATCTATCTCATGTTGAAAGAAGCATTGAAATATCCGGAATTCACGGAAATTACACAGCTTCCGAGTTATACAGTTACATTCCAGCACAGTGACGGCTCTGAAGATAGTGTGTCACTTACTGCGACGGATCATTATCTGACAGGTGAGGCAAATGCTCCAAAAGGAGTAACGGTTCTTGGCGGAAAGACCGGAACGACAAGCAGCGCAGGAAACTGTCTGGCATTGCTCTGTCAGAATTCATATGGGGAGCCATATGTTTCAATTGTTATGGGGGCTTCTACAAAAGAACTTCTTTATCAGCAGATGACATCCCTTCTTGAAAATATAAACACAGTATAAGCGAGAATGTTCAGACTGTTTGGAAAAAGTGACAAAAAAATCCAAATTACTCTTGAATTTTAAAACAAGTTGCACTATAATATTAACCATATTCAACATCGTTTTTATTCAAAAATTATATATTGTGTCTAAGGAGGAAAACAGCATGGTTGAACTGATCGTAGGAAAGAAAGGCAAAGGCAAAACAAAAGTACTGTTAGACAAAGTGAACGGCGCAATTAAAGAGGCAAATGGCAGCATTGTTTACTTAGACAAAAGCACAAAACATATGTATGAACTGAACAACAAAGTTCGTCTGATCGATGTATCTGTATATCCGATTAAGAATGCAGATGAGTTTGTTGGATTTGTATGTGGTATTATTTCACAGGATCATGACCTTGAGCAGGTTTATCTTGACAGTTTTCTTACAACGGCCAAACTGGAAGGCAAAGACGTTACAGGTACACTGGAGCAGCTGAATGCTGTAGGTGAGAAATTTAATGTTAAATTTGTCGTTAGTATGTCCCTGGATAAAGAAGAGATTCCGGAATCCTTACAGGATAAGATCGTAACTGCTTTATAAAAAGTAAAAAGAATCTGGGATCAGTCTTTTTGGACTAATTTGGACAAGAATTACATAAGATGGGGTAATCAAGGGATTCTGTTGGGGGACAGGATCCCTTTTTGCAGGGAAACCTTCATAAAATATATAAAATTTTTAAAAAATATTTTATTTCTCTTGACGAGTACAAAAAACCATGCTACTATATAGCAGATGCCGCACAGAGAGGTTTAAGAGCATGAGTTGGAACTCATTCCACCATATCTGGCGAGTAAAGTTTATAGGAGGTGCCACAGATGTACGCAATTATTGCAACAGGTGGTAAACAGTACAAAGTTGCCGAGGGCGACGTAATCAGAGTTGAAAAGCTCGGTGTTGAAGCTGGTGAAACCGTTACTTTTGATAACGTTCTTGCAGTTAGCAATGAAGGTTTAAAAGTTGGAGCTGACGTAGCTAATGCCAGTGTTACCGCTTCTGTAGTTGAAAACGGAAAGGCTAAAAAAGTTAATCGTTTACAAATACAAAAGAAAAACTGGATATCACAAGAAAAACGGTCACAGACAGCAGTTTACAAAAGTTAAAATCGAAAAGATCAACGCTTAATCTGGTGTTTGCATGATTACAGTGACAGTCAGTAAGAAGAACAATTCATATGTCAGTTTTACATCCAAAGGGCATGCCGGATATGCAGAAGAGGGATACGACATTATATGTGCCGCTGTCTCTGCTCTGGTAATCAATACGGTGAATTCCCTGGAACAGCTGACGGGAGATCAGATTCAGGCAGAAGAGAGTGATGGATTTGTTTCTTTCTCTTTCATGAAACCTGTTACAAAAGAGGGAACTCTTTTGATGGATTCTCTTGTTCTCGGACTGACAGAAATTGAGAATAGTTATTCTAAACGTTATTTAAAAGTAAAAGTCAGGGAGGTGTAACGACATGATGAAAATGAACCTTCAGTTATTCGCACATAAAAAAGGTGTTGGTTCTACAAAGAACGGCCGTGACTCCGAATCCAAGAGATTAGGTGCCAAAAGAGCAGACGGACAGTTTGTTAAAGCTGGAAACATCCTTTACAGACAGCGTGGAACAAAGATTCACCCAGGTGAAAATGTAGGCTGTGGTAAAGATTATACATTATTTGCACTGACAGATGGTGTAGTAAGATTCACCAGAAAAGGACGCGATAAGAAACAGGTTTCTATCGTTCCTGTAGAGGCAGAATAATCAAGTTCAGCGTGAGGCTTCAAATCGTTCAGGTTTGGAGCCTTTCTTTAGATTTAAAATAAAAAGGAGCGACATATGTTTGCAGACAGAGCAAAAATCATCATCCGTTCAGGAAAGGGCGGAGATGGACATGTAAGCTTCCGCCGAGAGCTGTATGTACCGAATGGCGGTCCTGACGGCGGAGACGGCGGAAGAGGCGGAGATGTGATCTTTGAAGTGGATGAAGGTCAGAATACGCTTGGCGAGTATCGCCATAAACACAAATTTAAAGCACAGGACGGTCAGGAAGGCGGGAAAAAACGCTGCCATGGAGCTGATGGTGATGACATTGTTCTGAAAGTCCCGGAAGGAACTGTAATTATGGAAGCACAGTCACGCAAGGTGATTGCAGATATGTCCGGAGAGAACCGCCGTCAGATCGTTTTGAAGGGCGGACGTGGTGGAAAAGGAAACCAGCATTATGCAACTCCTACCATGCAGGTTCCTAAATTTGCACAGCCGGGCCAGCCGGCGCAGGAGCTGGAAGTCCTTCTGGAGCTGAAAGTGATCGCAGATGTTGGACTTGTTGGTTTTCCAAATGTTGGAAAATCCACATTCCTTTCCAGAGTAACAAATGCCCAGCCGAAAATTGCCAATTACCACTTTACAACATTAAGTCCGAACCTCGGTGTAGTGGATACAGCAAATGGTGGCTTTGTTATTGCTGATATTCCGGGACTGATCGAAGGTGCATCCGAGGGAATTGGTCTGGGCCATGAATTCCTGAGACATATCGAACGTACCCGTGTTCTTGTTCATATTGTGGATGCAGCATCTACCGAAGGACGTGATCCGGTAGACGATATTCATAAGATCAACAAAGAACTGGAAGCATATAATCCGGACATTGCGGCAAGACCTCAGCTGATTGCTGCAAATAAGATCGATTGTATTTTTGATGACGGTGAGGAGAATCCTATTGACCGTCTTAAGGCAGAGTTTGAACCAAAGGGAATCAAGGTTTATCCGATTTCGGCAGTAACAGGTCAGGGACTGAAAGAACTTCTCTACGGAATCAAGGAACTTCTGGACAGTGTTCCGGCAGAGCGTATCGTATTTGAACAGGAATTCTTCCCAGAGGATGAATTATTTACCGAAAATCTTCCGTTTACAGTTGAGAGACATCCTGAAGATCCGGATATCTTTGTTGTGGAAGGACCTAAGATTGAAAAAATGCTTGGATATACCAATCTGGATTCTGAAAAAGGCTTTGCTTTCTTCCAGCGTTTCCTGAAAGAAGGCGGTATCCTGGAGGAACTGGAAAAAGCAGGTATTGAAGAGGGAAATACTGTCCGTATGTACGGATTTGACTTTGATTATTATAAATAGAAAGGTCTGAAACTATGACAAGCAAACAGAGAGCATACCTGAAAGGTCTTGCAATGAAAATGGAACCGATCATGCAGCTTGGTAAGGGTTCTGTCACACCGGAAAATACAGCGGCTGTTGATGAGGCACTTGCAGCACGTGAACTGATCAAAATCAGTGTACTTCAAAATTGCCTGGATGATCCGCGTCAGATGGCAGAAGTTCTGGCAGAGAGAACACATTCACAGGTTGTTCAGGTGATTGGAAGAAAAATCGTTCTTTACCGTGAAGGAAAAGACAACAAGAAAAAAATCATTCTTCCGTAATACGAGAAGGAGTACAGAGAACAATGGAAACCAGACGTAAAAAAATTGGTATTATGGGAGGGACATTTGATCCGATCCACATCGGTCATCTGATACTGGGGGAGAAAACATATGAACAGCTTGGCCTGGATAAGATATTATTTATGCCGGCCGGAAATCCTCCTCATAAACAGAACCGGATTGGACGGGCCACAGATGCTCAGAGAGTATCTATGGTAGAAAAAGCAATTTCCGGAAATCCACATTTTGAACTTTCGTTGACCGAAATGAATGATAAAGGATTCACATATACCTACCATACACTGGAAACACTGAAAGAACAAAATCCGGACACCGATTATTATTTTATTATCGGAGCGGATTCTCTGTACGATTTTTCCTCATGGAGAGAGCCGGCAAGAATATGTAAAGCCTGTACGATTGTTGTAGCAGTACGTGATCATGTGCCGGTTGAGAAACTTAATGAACAGATGACATATTTGTCTGAACGGTATAATGGCCGATTTATCAGCCTGAATACACTGAATATAGATATTTCAAGTCAACTGCTGCGCAAGTGGCATCAGGAGGGTAAGAGTCTCCGGTATTATGTGCCAGATGCAGTAGCTGATTATATAGATAAAAATCACATTTATCACATAACAGAGGGAGTTGGCCACAACAATGTCTGATTACGATTTCATAAAAATGCAAAAAAAACTTGCCAAATATCTTGATGAAAACCGCTATGAACATACTTTAGGAGTTATGTTTACCTGTGCTTCTCTTGCGATGGTACACGGATATGACCTGAAAAATGCTCAGGTGGCCGGCCTGCTTCATGACAGTGCAAAATGTATTCCAAATAAAAAAAGTTAAAGATATGTGCAGAACACCATATTCCGGTTAGTGATTTTGAAAAAGAACATCCGTTTCTTCTTCATGCTAAACTGGGGGCATATATTGCAAAGGCAAAATATAATGTCACAGATAAGGAGATTCTTTCTGCAATCACATATCATACAACAGGTAAACCGGATATGACTATGCTGGAAAAAATTGTTTATATTGCAGATTATATCGAGCCGGCACGAAATAAAGCGCCAAGGCTTACAGAAATCCGCAGACTGGCATTTGAAGATCTGGATGAGTGTATGTATCAAATTCTGAAAGATACGTTGTCTTATCTGGATGAAAATCCAAATGATGTAGATTCAGCAACTAAAGATGCGTATGCTTATTATACAATGCTACATGAGGACAGGCTGAAAATTCGAAAACAGGCCTGATCCGGAAAGGAAACATGTTTATGAACAGAGAACAGGAAATGGTAAGCATTGCCTGCAAAGCAATTGATGATAAAAAAGCACTGGACATAAAGGTAATTGATATCCGAGAGGTTTCTGTGATCGCGGATTATTTTGTGATTACAAGCGGAAGCAATCTGAACCAGGTGCAGGCAATTGTAGATAATGTTGAGGAACAGCTTGGAAGAGCTGGGTTTGAACCAAAACAGATTGAAGGAACAAGAAATTCAAACTGGATTCTTATGGATTATGGTGATCTTATTATTCATGTGTTTGATGAAGAAAATCGTCTTTTTTACGATCTTGAAAGAATCTGGAGAGATGGAAAAGAACTGGATGTTTCAGAATTTTTGAAATAAGTTAACTGTAAAAAAAAATATGTAAACCATAGATGGCGAAAAACAGGAGTATATCGGAAAATAATCTGATATACTCCTGTTTTTTATTCGTATAAACGAAAAACACCAAATACTTTACCAAGAATTTTGAGATTATCATGTACAAGAATCGGTTCCATTGAATCATTCTCCGGCTGCAGGCGATAATAGCCGTCTTCTTTGTAAAAAGTCTTAACCGTGGCAGAATCTTCTACCAGTGCAACTACAATATCTCCGTTAGAAGCAGAACTCTGTTGTCTGACCAGAACCTGATCACCGTCAAAGATGCCGGCATTGATCATGCTGTCACCTTTTACTTTAAGCATGAAGCTCTGCGCATTTGGCATATATTCTGCAGGAACCGGAAAATATCCTTCGATGTTTTCAACGGCAAGCATAGGCTGACCGGCTGCAACGGTTCCTACCAGAGGTACATTTACAACTTCTCTGCGGACAAGGTTAAAATTATCATCAATGATTTCAATTGCACGTGGTTTCGTGGCATCTCTGCGTATATAACCGTTTTTTTCGAGAGCTTCCAGGTGAGAGTGAACAGAAGAAGTAGACTTCAGATTAACTGCCTCACAAATCTCCCTGACTGCTGGGGGAAATCCTCTGTTAAGAATCTCATTTTTTATATAATCCAGAATCTCCTGCTGTTTCTTGCTGATTCTGCCGTATGCCATAGAAAATACCTCCTGATTCACGATCATTCTGATTAATAAAAAGTATAACATACCTTTTTCGTAATAGCAAACAAATATTCGGAAAATATGTTCGCACTGAATAATTTCCCCTTTTTCTTGTCAGATGAAGGTGAAAATGGTACAATACCTTAGTATGTAATTTAGTTAAAAGAATAAAGGAGGCATTTTTTTGCCTGATAAGGATAAACATTTTGCAGATAATGCAGGAATATTAAAGAAGATCAAAAGTGTGTTGGGGTTGAATATTGGTACAATGCTGTTTGGAGCTCTGTTTCTCTATATGCTGTTCAGCGTTGTTTTGTATCTGACATCTTCCAACATTGAATCATATCTGGTCATTGCCGGACCTCTTTCCAGAAATGAAACCTATACGGGACTTGCGATACGGACAGAGAAAGTATATAAGGCAGAGACAGGGGGATATGTCAGTTATTATGCCCGGGAAGGTAGCAAGATTAATGCCAACGGCGTGGTATATGGTATCAGCAGTTCACAGAAGACAGAATCGTCTGCTGAACTGAGTTCAGATGATCTTTCTGCAATTCGCAGTCAGATGTTGAGCTTTTCAAAGGGATATAACCCGAGCAAATTTAATAATACATACAGCTTTAAATATAATCTTGAGGGAAGTATCTTACAGTATGCGGGGGTAAGTGGTACTTCATCGGATTCCGGGGTTGTAAGCTATGGAGGGCAGACACTCAGCAAAGCAGAACAGGATGGAATTATTTTGTATTCGACAGATGGATACGAAAATAAAACAGCGGATACCCTTACGGCAGAAGACTTTGACCAGAATTCTTATCATGAAACAGATCTTAAGACACACGATGCTGTTTCAGCTGGGGACAGTCTTTATACGTTGGTTTCGGATGAGAACTGGAGCCTGATGATTCCGTTGAGTGAGAAGCAGGCGGCAAAGCTCGCTGACCGTACGGTTGTGCGTGTGAAATTTCTGAAAGATGATATGACTCAGAGTGGAGATTTCAGTATTGTTGAGATTGATGGAGCTAAGTATGGCAAGATTGATTTTAACAAGGGTGTGATTCGCTATGCCTCAGATCGTTTCCTGGAAATAGAACTTGTAACAAATACAGTCACTGGATTGAAAATTCCATTGTCATCAATTGTTACAAAGGAATTTTACCTGATACCTTCTGATTATGCGACAACAAATGAAGACAGTCAGGAAACAGGTTTCATGGTCCTTGGCAAAGATAAAAGCGGAAACGAGACACGTACATTTGTAAATCCGTCTATTTATGCAAGCATAGAGGATGGAAGCCAGGATACAGAGGATGAAAGTAAGAAAAAATAATCTGTATTATGTTGATCAGAAGTCATTTAAAGAAGGTGACGTGATCATCAGCCAGAAAGATCAGAGCCGCTATGTAGTCAGTGATGTCGGTGTACTTGAGGGTGTATATTGTATCAACCAGGGGTATGCCGTATTTCGCAGAATAGAGATACTGGATCAGAATGAAGAATATGCGATCGTTTCAAAAAATACAGCATATGGTCTGGCGAGGTATGATCATATTGTACGAAATGCTGATAAAGTAGATGAGGAAGAAATTTTATATTAAAAGGTAAAATGATTAATAAAGAATTTTATACGAATCAGGAGGCTTATAAATTATGATAACAGAAAATCTTGAACAGGTTCGCAAAAACATTGAGGAAGCATGCAGGGCAGTAAATCGTGATCCGGGAGAAGTGACATTGATTTCTGTAAGTAAGACGAAACCGGTGTCTATGCTTCAGGAAGCGTATGATGCAGGTTCAAGAGACTTTGGAGAAAATAAGGTTCAGGAGATCATGGATAAATATCCACAGCTCCCGTCAGATATTCGCTGGCATATGATCGGACATCTGCAGAGAAATAAAGTAAAATATATTGTAGACAAGGTTGCACTGATTCATTCTGTAGATTCTCTGAGACTTGCAGAAACAATTGAAAATGAAGCTGCAAAACATAATGTGACAGTTCCGATACTTATTGAAGTAAATGTAGCACAGGAGGAGAGTAAATTCGGCCTGAAAACAGAAGAAGTTCTTTCACTTGTGGAATCTGTGGCAGCATTGCCGCATATAAATATAAAGGGCCTGATGACGATTGCTCCATATGTCGAAGATCCGGAGGAGAATCGTGGGATTTTCCGCCAATTGAAGAAATTAAGTGTTGACATTGCAGCCAAAAACATTAATAATGTTAATATGAGTGTTTTGAGCATGGGTATGACCGGAGATTATCAGGTTGCCGTGCAGGAGGGCGCTACGATGGTTCGGGTTGGAACGGGTATTTTCGGTGAAAGAGACTATTCGCATTGAGCCATAAGACAAATAGGATTGGAGATTAAAATGAGCGTTTTAGATAAACTTTTGGATGCCGTAAAACTTAATGATGATTATGATGAAGATGATTATTTAGATGATGATCTTCTTGACAGTGATGACGATGATTTCCTGGATGATGATCAGGAGGATAAGCCTGTAAAGAAATTTTTCCAGAAATTCTCTAAAAAAGCTGATGACGAAGAGGTTGATGATTTTGATGATGAAGAACCGGTTGCAGCTGCACCGAAACAGCCAGTCAAAACTGTTTCCATACCAAAAGTATCTGTCAAACAGGACAAGCCGGCACGAAGTACTTCATCCAAGATCACTCCAATGCGAAGCAGCAGAAAGGGATCACAGGCAGCAAATATGGAAGTATGTGTAATCAGACCTACATCGATGGAAGATACTCGTGAAATTGCAGATACATTAGTAGACAATTCTACAGTTGTATTGAATCTTGAAGGACTTGATATGGAACTTGCACAGAGGATTATCGATTTTACATCCGGTGCATGTTATTCTCTGGGTGGAAGCCTGCAGAAGGTATCCAGCTATATCTTCATTCTTGGACCTTACAATGTGGATATTACTGGTGATCTTCAGAATATTCTTGGAAGTAATCCGGTACCGTCTGTAAGAGCAGGATATTGATTAACAATGGAAAAAGACGAATTCTTTATCAAGAGAATCCGGGAACTGGCAAATCTCTCTTATCAGAGAGATATTGTCACTTTTTCGGATTTTCTTAATTTAAATGAACAAAATATCATAAATGACCGTAAAAATCAAATGCCAGGCGTAGTTATGGAATGTTTTGGCGGTTACGAA
>ADJS01012427.1_pt1 | contig 11085 bp, 8 predicted proteins | sample 268128 | NCBI WGS metagenome assembly ADJS01 (sample SAMN00007486, study PRJNA43253) | human gut metagenome | isolation source: feces sample TS28 | reverse complement strand
GTACTGCGCCATATTGGTGATGAAGATCAGGATGACGTCTGCATCCATCTGCCGGATGCGCTCGGCCGTGGTCATGCCGTCCAGATGCTTCATCTCCACATCCAGAAAAATAATGTCGTAGACCGCGCGGTAATCCTCCAGAATATCCACGCCGTCCGCAAAGACCGTCACTTCAAACTCTGTCCCGTACTGCCGGGTATACCGCCGGACATACTCCTGCAATACCCCCTGTACCTCCGCGTCGTCCTCTACGATCGCCACCCGGATCATGACCGCACCTCCCTTACCACACCTTTGTGGAACTGTTACGGCTCTATTATAGCGCAATCCCGTCCGGTTTGCCAAGGGGCACTCCGCAACAAAGGGCAGGGCAGCCCACAGCTGACCACCGTGGACGTCAACCCCTACCAGCTGGGCATGGAGGCTGCCAGCCAGACCATCAACCACATCGAGAACCCGAACCTTCTGGCCACAAAGATCATCGTGCCGCACAAGCTCATCCCCCGGGAGAGCTGCTGCCCGCCGGAGGAGCAGCGCTAGGAAGTGCTTTTTCAGCAAGACAGTGTCCGCTTCCGGGAGCTGCCGCGCAGCGCTTGCTATCCTGCCCCCAGAGTAGACAGCGTAAAAAACGCTGCATCCTCCGGGGGTATTTTTATGCCCAAAAAGGCACAAAAGAATGCCCGCCCACCTGTGGAAAACCACGGTGGGCGGGCATTTTATGGTTTATCGTTTGCGCGCTGCAAAAGCGTTCAGAGGGCGGTGGGCTGGGGTACCAGCCGGAAGAGCATTACGGGCAGCTCGCTGTTTGCAAAATCCAGCGTATAGATGAGCTTTCCGCGCTCTGTTTCAAAAGGCATCTCCGTCTGTGTGCCGTCCGGGGCAATGCGCACAAGCTTTTTGCCTTCCAGCAATCCGGCGGGCAGCGCGAGCCTTACCCGGCCGGTGGGCTGCGTCAGGCTGCCTGCGGTTTCAAATGCCACACTCAGGTATTCCCCGTTCGTCCGTGCGGTCACATCCTCCGCAGAAAGGCTGCCGCTGATAGCCCACGCCGTTGCCGCTTCGATCATTTCCAGCTGCGCGGCGTTTTCTGCCTGCCCGCACACGGGGCAGAAGATCAGAGCTTCGCCTTCCGCAGTGCGGAAAGTAAACTTCCGGCAATCCGTGCTGCCAGTGTGCGCGCAGCCCTGCCGCAGACAACTGGCGCTCTGAGAGCCGGTTCCGTTCGGGGACCATGCACCGAACTGGTGTCCCAGCTGATCGGTCGGGTCTGCGGTGTAGCTGTCTTTGCAGCGGGAGCAGGTAAAAACAGTATAGCCGTCTGTTTCACAGGTAGGCTCTACGGTAACAGCCTGATAATCATGGTTCAGTGCGGGCAGCTCTGTGCGGGTGGTATAGTCACAACGGGAGCAGGTATCGTAAGCCCAGCCCTTTTCTGTGCAGGTGGGGGCTTGCGCTACGTGACGCACCAAATCATGGTTCAGTGCGGGCAGCTCTTTGCGGGTGGTATAGTCGCAGCGGGAGCAGGTTTCGTAAGCGTCCCAGCCCTTTTCCGTGCAGGTGGGGGCTTTTGCTGCGTGCTGCTCCAAATCATGGTTCAGTGCGGGCAGCTCTTTGCGGGTGGTATAGTCGCAGCGGGAGCAGGTTTCGTAAGCATCACAGCCGGGTTCCGTACAGGTGGCGGCTTGCGCGTCATGATGCACTAAATCATGCTTCAGCGCGGGCAGTTCCGCGTAGGTGGTATAGTCACAACGAGAGCAGGTTTCGTAGGCGTTCCAACCCTTTTCCGTACAGGTGGCAGCTTTTGCTTCGTGCTGCTCCAGAGCATGGTTCAGTGCGGGCAGCTCCGCGTAGGTGGTATAGTCACAACGGGAGCAGGTGTCGTAGGCGTTCCAACCCTTTTCCGTACAGGTGGCGGCTTTTGCTGCGTGCTGCTTCAAATCATGGTTCAGTGCGGACAGCTCCGCATAGGTGGTATAGTCACAACGGGAGCAGGTATCGTAAGCATCCCAGCCAATTCCCGTACAGGTGGGGGCTTTTGCTGCGTGATGCCTCAGATCATGCTGTGCAGGCAGCTCCGCATAGGTGGTATGGTCGCAGCGGGAGCAGGTTTCGTAAGCGTTCCAGCCCTTTTCCGTACAGGTGGGCGCTTTTGCTGCGTGCTGCTCCAAATCATGGTTCAGCGCGGGCAGCTCTTTGCGGGTGGTATAGTCGCAGCCGAAACGGGAGCAGGCTTCGTAAGCATCCCAGCCGATTTCCGTACAGCTGGGAGCTTGCGCTTCGTGCTGCTCCAGAGCATGGTTCAGTGCGGGCAGCTCTTTGCGGGTGGTATAGTCGCAGCCGAAACGGGAGCAGGCTTCGTAAGCATCCCAGCCGATTTCCGTACAGCTGGGGGCTTTTGCATCGTGATGCACCAAATCATGATTATTTGGGTCTTTTTCGCCGTATTCCGCGCCGCATTTTTCGCAGGTTTTGCCTTTGGTGCAGGTGGGCGTTTCGGTACCGCCGGTATGTACCTTTAAATACGAAACATTGCCATCGTTGTGGCAGTTCTGGCATTCAGTTACATAAACCCTATGACTGTTCGAATCATATTTTCTGTATCCGAGGATCTCACGTGTCTCCGTACTCCCACAGTTTTTGCAGCGCACCGTGGTTGTTTCTGCCGCCGCTTTTAACACGATCCCCGGTATCAGGCACACCATTGCCAGCACCGTCAAACACCGGATCAGCCATTTTTTCATGTTGCTCCCTCCTTGTCATCAAACCTTGTTATCCTTTCAGATCAAACTGCACGGACAGCGATGCAAGCACGGCATCTATAACTTTCCGCGCCTCGGCAAGCATATCGATCTCCGCCACAAAAGCGATGACCTGCTCGCGCTCCTGCGCGGGGACCTGTAGCGCACTCAGGCTCATGCTCAGAAACCGCCGTATTTTGCGCTCCAGCGTAAAGTAGGGGTCGCACCGCCGTGCCATGTAGCCGCGCATCATGCCAGCCGTGCCCAGCTCCATCTCGTAGAAATCGCACTCGGCACACCCGGGCAGATACGCGCTGAACGCCGCCTGCAGTTCGGTCGTGGTGCTGCGGTGGATGATCTCTGCCGTGGCGGGGAAGGTGTACGCTTCCACATAGATATCCCGCAGATTCTCGCTCAGCTCGGTCACCGCCAGCTGCAAAGCCGTCTCCACCGCGTAGAGGTACACCGGCGAGGGGGCGTTTGCCGCCAGCGGCCTTACCGCGCCGAACTGCCTGCTGAACATCATGCCGATCAGCTCGGTCAGCACACCGTCCTTGGTGCGGAAAATATTCTGGAACGACCCGGCGGAAACATCTGCTTCCTTTAAAATTTCTGCAACCTTGGTGTTCGTGTAGCCTTTTTCCAGAAAAAGCCGGACACAGGCGGTCAGGATCCGCCGTTTTGCTTCTTTGCTGTCGTATCTGCGCGCCATTGGGAATCATCCTTTTCCATAATTGGTTTCTGACCCAATTATATATTGATTTGAAAATTGTGTCAAGTAAACTTTTAAGGGCGTATTTTGGGCAGTTTGACGAGGGAGAGCTTTCTGCGGGTGCGCATCCGGGCAAAACAAAGCGCAATGGACATTGCTGTTATCCGCTGCCGCAGCCAGACAGTTCGCGGCAGCAAAAAAGAGGCCACCGATCGGGGTGACCTCTTTTCAGCATATTTTCAGCGTAAATCCCGCAGCAGGCGAACCCACCATCTCCATGACGGCTCTTTTGGAGTTGCTCTTTGCGTAAGATTGCAAGATAAATCTTATTTCTGACAGAAAGAGCCGGACCCGTGCAACGAGTCCGGCTCTTTCTGTGCTTTGGTTGGATCTTAAGCAAAGTTATGGTAAATGAAGAAGTTGGCTTTGGGAGTTTACAGCAGGCTCAGTGCTTCCTCGTCTGCCACAAGGATGCAGTCCGGATGCAGCTGCAGGATGCTGCCGGGGCAGGCAGGGGTCACAGGGCCGGTCACGGCGTCCTTGACGGCCTGTGCCTTGGCTTTACCGTTGGCTACCACCAGCACCTTGCGTGCCTGCATGATGGTCTTGATGCCCATGGTGTATGCCTGTTTGGGGACAAGGTTCTCGTTGCCATCAAAGAAGCGCTTGTTGGCTTCGATGGTAGTGGGCGCAAGGTCGATGCAGTGGGTCTCCAGCTCAAAGGCTTCGCCCGGCTCATTGAAGCCGATATGACCATTGGGGCCGATGCCCAGCAGCTGCAGGTCGATGCCGTCCAGCTTGTGGATGATACCGTTGTAACGGGCACACTCGGCGGCGGTGTCCAGATTGGTGCCGTCCGGCAGGTTGGTCTTGGCCGGGTCGATATTCACCTTGCTGAACAGGTTCTCATTCATGAAATACCAGTAGCTCTGGGGATGCTCCTTGGGCAGGCCGCGGTACTCGTCCAGATTGACAGTAGTGACCTCGGAGAAATCCAAATCGCCTTTGTTGTACCAGTCCACCAGTTGGGCATAAGTGCCCACCGGGGTGCCGCCGGTGGCAAGACCCAGTACACAGTCCGGCTTCATGATGACCTGTGCGGAGATGATGTTGGCCGCTTTGCGGGACATGTCCTGATAATCTTTTGCGCGGATGATCTTCATAATAATACTCCTTTTATAGTACTGTTACGCCTGCGTTCCGGCAGGCCTGTAAAAATTCTACGGGCAGCTTTCCGTCCGAGATCACAATATCAATATCGGACAGCTCGCAGATGTGGAATGTGCTTTTCAGTCCGATTTTGGAGGAATCCAGCAGCACGGCTTTCTGCTCACAGCGGCGAAGCACGGTCTGCTTGAGCCGTGCTTCATCCTCCACGCCGCAGGTAAAACCGGTTTCCGGGCTGTAACTGGTCACGCCCAGCAGCAGCAGATCAAAGTTGATGCCCTCCATCGTCTGGATGCTCTGTGCACCGCAGACGCTCAGGCTGAACCGGTTCAGGCTGCCGCCCGGCAGGGACACATGGGGCTTTTCCAGCTTTGCCAGCTCCATGGCGCAGCTCAGGCCGCTGGTGTAGATGAGCATGGGCTGATCCGGGATGCACCGGGCCACTGCTGTGGCGGTGCTGCCGGAATCCAGAAACAGGGTGGTGTTGGGGCGCAGCAGAGCAGCGGCTTTTTCGGCAATGATCTGCTTTGCTTCGGCATTGCGGGCGGAACGGCGGCTCAGCAGGTCGTCTGTACCTACCACCTGCTCCACCGACTTGACACCGCCATGCACCCGCACCACACGGCGGGCTTCATCCAGTGCTTTCAGGTCGGTGCGCAGGGTCATTTCCGAAACGGAAGGGAAAGCTTCCTTGAGCTGGGCAAAGCTAATGCTGCCTTTGCGGTTCACCAGCTCCACGATTTGATTGCGGCGTTGTTCCATGGGGGATTCCTCCTGTCTGCGTTTGTCCTGTCCCATGGCACGTTCCGCTTAGTCCTCCGGGTTGAAGTTTGCCAGCAGATATTCCTCTGCTTCCGGGCACCACAGGCCGTTGTGGGCATCCACGATGTCAGCCAGTGCGGTATAGCGGGGGTCGTTGTCCTGTTCGCCCTTGGCACGCAGATCGGTCAGGGCGATGAGGGGCATGGTCAGGTGGGTGTAGATCAGCTTTTTACCGCCGGGGATCTTGGGCAGGTTGAGGGTGGTCTCGGCAGCGGCGTTCAGACCGCCGATGTGGGTGACCATCACAGCCGGATCGATGCGCTTAGCGGCGGTCAGTTCCAGCGACTCGATCATGTCGGCGGTATTACCGCCGGTGGTGCCCATGACATGGGTAGAATTGTAGTGCACATCGTAGAAGTTCATCTTGGCGCTGAACTGCTTGTCGGTGGGGCCTGCAAAGAAGTTCAGGCAGCCGTCACGACCCAGCACAGCACTGGACAGCTCCACCACCGGCGCGATGGGGGCGTAGCAGAACACATCATCAAAGCCGGTACCGCCGGTCAGCTCCCGCAGCTCGGCAGCGGGGTCTGCCATGTTGGCGGTGTTGACGAAGTACAGGTCGATGCCGTCCTTCTCCTTGACCTCCTTCGGGGGGAAGAGGGACTCCGCACGGGCCAGACGATCCTCGTTGATATCGGTGACCACCACCATGCCGGGGCGCACATCACGGTGCAGTGCGTAGGTCAGAGCACCCAGACCCATGGGGCCTGCACCGGCCAGAATCGCCAGCTTGCCACCCTTCTTGATGCCCATATCGTGATGGTACACACCCATCTTGGTGTGGTAGGCGGCGTTGAAAGCACCGATGGAGCAGCTCATAGGCTCGGCCAGAGAAGCCTCGTAGTAAGCACGGCCCTTGTACTCCAGCAGGCAGCCCAGTTCCATGACCTCGGCAGGGATGATGCAGTAGGTGGCGTCGCCGCCGAAGAACTCGTAGGAGTAGCCGGGGCTCCACATGGTGCCCTTGTAGTTCAGGGCGGGCTGCAGGGTGAACTTCATGCCGGGCTTGAACTTGTCCTGATGCGCCTTGCCCACCTTGACGATATCACCGGCGAACTCGTGACCCATGATGGCGGGGTGCTCGGCTACATCCGGATGCACACGCTTGTGAGCAGTGCCTCCATCAGCCGGGGCGTTTCGATCAGCTGCCCGCTGACATTCTGCATGACCTCCACCGGGACGCCGTTCCCGTCGTCCGGGGCCAGCAGCACCAGTGCCCCCAGCACGATGCGCCCCGGCTCATAGACCGGCGGCTGTGCCTGCAGATAGCCCAAGCGGCAGTCCTTTACCGCACTTGTCCTGCAATGGAGCAGCAGGGCATACAGGGATTTGATGTAGGTATCGCCCAGCGTTTCACGGCGGCGAAGCTGCTGCTCCACCAGCCGGGCGTCCGCTTCCTGCGGGCAGAACAGCTGCGCCGCTGCATGGATGAGGGCAGCGCGGCTGCCGGGAACCTTGACGGGCTGGATGGTCAGATGTTCCAGCAGCCCGGTCATGGACCGGGTCAGGCGCGCATAATACTGCAGCTTAGAGCCTGCACAGGCTGTATCCTGCACGGGCTGCACCGCCGGTTCCGGTTCTGCGCGGTTCTGGCTGTACCGCGTGATAGCGTCCTTCAGCACGGCACGATCCGGTTCCAGCAGGGAAGGGCTGATGCACACCGCCGGGTAATCCAGTTCCAGCGGCACGGTGGAGATAATGAAGTCGATTTTTCTCCGACGCAGGTCGGCGGCGTTCAGCTCCCGCACCGAGCAGCACCCCTCCACCTGCAAAGAGGGAAACTCGTTTCCCAGCCGGGAAGCCAGAAAGCGGCTGGAGCCCATGCCCAGCGGACAGGCCACTACCACCCGCAGCCGCAGCCGGAACATGGCATTCTGTTCCAGCACTGCGCCAAAGTGCATGGCAAGGTACGCTGCTTCGTCGTCCGAGATGGCGGGCAGGACGAATTGCTGCTGCACCGCATCACAGGCGGCGCGGGTGGCTTTCCACAGGCCGGGGTAGTCGGTGCGGATGGTGTCCAGCTGGGGGTTTTCGGTACGAATGTTCTGCTCCACCCGCAGCAGCATGGGGCGCAGGTGGCAGTACAGGTCATCCCGCAGGGAGGTGTAACCGGAAAGGTCTGTGTGCAGCGCCTTTTCCATTTCCCGGATAAGGGCGGCTTCCAGATTCCGCAGTTCCATCTCCTGCGCACTGCCCCAAGGATCCTCCGCACCCAGATAAGCAGCGAGATAAAGTTCCAGATACTGCGCTTCCTCAGGCGGCAGGGTCAGCCCGAAGGCGCGGTTCAGCGCCGCCACCAGCCGGGCAGCATGATTGCCCGCCGGGCGCAGCCCTCTGGGGGCGCTGCCCTTGTCACCGCCCTGCCGCAGCTGCTGAATGGTCAGGGTGCAATGGATCGCCAGCGCCAGAAAACCTGCATCCGGCAGATGGAGCTGCTCTTCCTGTTCAAACTGCTGCAAAACCGCCCAGACCTTTTCGGCCGTTTTTGTATCCAGCAGGGTCGAGAAGATCTCGTTTTCCGGCATCCGTCCGCAGAGCACCTCTGCCAGTTCCTTTTCCGGCATACTGCTGCGCAGCAGGGCAGACACCACCCTCCGGTAGGAAGAAGCATCCCCCTGCAGCCAGACCCCCACGCCGGGGCGGCGGAACATCTCCACCCGGTAGGGGTGTAGCTTGGTCTCAAGTTCATCCAAGTCCGCAGACAGCGTGCTTTCCGAAACGCCAAGCGCCCGTGCCAGTACCGCTGTTTTGCAGGGCTCCTGCTCGCTGAGCAGCCTTGTCAAAAGCTGCTGCCGCCGCTCTGCGCGGGAAAGTTCTTTCCTGTCGCCGCTGTTCAGCTGGGTGCGCAGTGCGTCTCGCCGCTCCGGCGCTTCATCCAGCAGCAGACCCTTGCCGGGATTTCGCACAAAATGCGCCCCGGCAGCCTGCATCCACTGCTCCACAGCGGGCAGCTCCCGCAGCACGGTGCGGCGGCTGACCCCGATGCTTTCAGCCAGCGCCGCCGTGGTGGGCTGCATCTGCGGCTCGGACTACACCATGCTGATGGGCGCCATGGTCATGGGCCCTCTGGCCGGCTGGGTCATCAAGCAATTCGATAAGAAGGTGGAAGGCCATATCCCCGCCGGTTTCGAGATGCTGATCAACAACTTCTCCATCGGCATTCTGGGTATGTTGCTGGCCATCCTCGGCTACTACGTCATCGGCCCGTTCATGACTGCCATCCTCACCGTGCTGACCGCCGGTGTGGACTTCCTTGTGGCGCACAGCCTGCTGCCGCTGGTGTCCATCTTTATTGAGCCTGCCAAGGTATTGTTCCTGAACAACGCCATCAACCACGGCATCTTCAGCCCCATCGGTGCAAGTCAGGCTGCTGAGACCGGTCGTTCCATCATGTATATGCTGGAAGCCAACCCCGGTCCCGGTCTTGGTGTCCTGCTGGCCTACTGCTTCTTCTGCAAGGACGACACCACCCGCCAGTCCGCTCCCGGTGCTGTGATCATCCACCTGCTGGGCGGCATCCACGAGATCTACTTCCCCTACATCCTGATGAACCCCGTGATCATCATCGCCCCCATCGTGGGCAACTTCTGCGCCATCCTGTTCTACTCTATGACCGGTGCAGGTCTGTCCGGTCCTGCTTCTCCCGGTTCCATCATCGCCTACATGGCAATGGCTCCCCGGGATTCCATTCTCACCGTTCTGCTGGGCGTTGTCATCGCCGGTGCAGTCTCCTTTATCCTGTCCTCGGTCATTCTGAAAGCGACCTCCGGTCACACCAAGAGCCTGACCGATGCCCAGAATGAAATGAAGGAGATGAAGGCACAGGCTAAGGGCGAGATTCCTGAGCCTACTGCCGTAAATGTCGGTCAGATCCGCAAGATCGTCTTTGCCTGCGATGCCGGTATGGGTTCCAGCGCCATGGGTGCTACCAAGTTCCACAACCGCATTAAGGCGGAGCGCCCCGACTTGACCGTGACCAACTCCAGCGTGGATACCATCCCCGCCGACGCGGACGTGGTGGTCTGCCAGCGCGTTCTGGCTGACCGTGCCGCCAAGTGCGCCCCGCAGGCACAGCTTGTTACATTGGATAACTTCCTTGCAGATCCGCATCTGGACGCATTGTACAATGCACTGACCTCCACTACCCCGGCACTGGATGCCAAGGCCGAAGCTGCCGCCAATGAGGAGATCGTATCCGACCTGCGCAATGCAGCCGTAGCCCCTCTGGCGGCTGCCGTGACCGAGGCTTCCAAAGCCAACGGTTCCGTGATGAAGATCCAGGCGGAGGACATCCAGCTGGGTCTGCCCTCCGTCACCAAGGAGGAGGCCATCCGTGCCGCCGGTGCGCTGCTGGCAAAGCGCGGCTATGTGGATGACAGTTACGCCGATGCCATGGTGGAGCGCGAAAAGCTGGTGAGCACCTACATGGGCATGGGCGTAGCCATTCCCCACGGCACCAGCCAGAAGAAGGGCACCGTTAAAAAGTCCGGCGTTGTCCTGCTGCAATATCCGCAGGGCGTGGACTTCGGCGATGAAAAAGCCTACCTCGTGTTCGGCATTGCCGGTGTCGGCAACGACCATCTCGACCTGCTGGGCAATGTCTGCGAGATTTTGGAAGACGAGGATGCGCTGGAACAGCTCAAGACCACTTCCGATATGAACTATGTGCTGGAGCACTTACAATAACGATTCCAAAAAGGAGAGATTTTTTATGAAGAGCATCGATATCACCATTCAGGACAAAGAAGGTCTGCACGCCCGTCCCGCCGGTATCCTGAGCAAAGCTGCCAAAGGCTTTGAGAGCAAAGTCACTATGACTAAGAACGGCAAAGTCGCCGACATGAAGAAGATCTTTGCCGTAATGGGTCTGGCCGTGAAGTGCGGCGAGACCGTGACCATCGCCGCCGATGGCCCGGACGAGGATGCCGCCATCGAAGAATTGACCAAGCTGTGCAAGGACGCATGACTTCTCCCTCCGTCTATGACCGTTCTGCATAAATACTGCTGACGCAAAACCGCTCCGGGCAGAACGCTCGGAGCGGTTTTACTGTCAGTATGCGTTTTTCATCACCGTGTTTTCCAGAAAGCTGAAAAACACATCGTATTCATTTGGGGTCAGCATTTTGGGAGAACGCATGATCACAAGATCATGCCCGTGGTTCCCCACATGATAGGGTGGATGAGTGTGAGAATAGGGATTTTCCAAAACCCTCTTGACGAATTTCACATACAGTGGTATTTTTCCTGTAAATCCCACCGTCTTTGTGGATTGGTTTGAAACCACCCACAAAATGTGGTCGTGTTCATTTTGAACACAGGCACAGAAAGTGGTTGGTTATCACCGTGAGACCCACCACTTCCGTGAGGAAAAGTCCACGAAAGAACTTACCTTCCCGCAACACACCCGATTCATTTTGCCGCTTACTTCACCCGACAAAATCCATCGCTGCGCTGCGTGGGCGGTATTTTTCTTTTATGGTCACTTGTCGGGGCGGAGGCCCCTCCATCTTGCTAACGCAAGACCGTTCGGTCGCTCAAAAGCCCCACTGGGGCTTTCATTGCTGCGCAACCGCGGCATTTTGCTTTCCAAAGAACACAAAAAATCCGAACCCTTCTCCTATCGAGAAAAGGTTCGGATTTTCATTA
>ADJS01017195.1_pt1 | contig 11115 bp, 10 predicted proteins | sample 268128 | NCBI WGS metagenome assembly ADJS01 (sample SAMN00007486, study PRJNA43253) | human gut metagenome | isolation source: feces sample TS28 | reverse complement strand
ACACCGCAATTCTTAATTTGCGGTGTTTTTCATGCATTAAAACAGTTGTTTTAATGCAGGATATATTTTTTAAATTTCTGGTAACGTTCTTCATACTTCGCCACAAGTTCTTTTTCCGGTTCTACGGTATCAACCACATGGGCCATCTTCTTCCCGATCGTCTCAACATCCGGATACGCTCCGCATCCGACTGCTGCAAGCATCGCACCTCCCATGGACGGTCCTTCTTCTACTTCAAGTACATCCACTTTAAGGTTCATGACATTTGCAATGATCTTCTTCCACAGAGGACTCTTTGCACCGCCACCACAAATCTTTGTACGCTCGATCCTGATTCCGAGTTTACGTGCAACTTCAAGGGAATCACGAAGTCCAAATGCTACACCTTCGAGAACGGCCTGTGTCATATCCGCTCTTGTAGTGTCCATGGACATTCCGAAAAATACGCCTCTCGCGTCAGGATTATTATGCGGAGATCTTTCCCCCATCAGGTATGGGAGGAAGAATACAGTATTTTCTCCAAGTTTCTTAATTGGTGCCTGTTCTGCTGTAAAATCTTTTGTCTGAAGAATTTCCTCTGCCCACCATTTGTTACAGGATGCAGCACTCAGCATACAGCCCATAAGATGATAACTTCCATCAGCATGGCAGAAAGAATGCAGCGCATTGTTTTCATCAACGCCGAATTTCTTACTGGAGATAAAAATGGTTCCGGAAGTTCCAAGGGAAATGTTGCACTGTCCGTCACCGACGGTTCCTGTTCCGACTGCAGCCGCTGCATTGTCTCCTGCTCCTGCTACAACCCTGACATCGGCAGAGAATCCAAGCTCCCTGGCAACTTCCGGTTTCAGTGTTCCGACAACCTCCCAACTCTCATACAGTTTCGGGAGCTGTTCTTCTTTTACGTCGCAGATTTCCAGCATTTCTTTTGACCAGCAGCGGTTTTTTACGTCAAGAAGCAGCATGCCGGATGCATCGGAAACATCTGTGCAGAAAGATCCTGAAAGTCTGTATGCAAGATAGTCTTTCGGAAGCATGATCTTTGCGATCTTCGCAAATTTATCCGGTTCGTTTTTCTTCATCCACAGGATCTTTGGTGCTGTGAATCCTGCAAAAGCAATGTTTGCTGTATACTGGGATAATTTGTCTTTACCGATCTCGTTGTTAAGATATTCTGTTTCCTTCTGGGAACGTCCATCATTCCAGAGAATTGCCGGACGGATAACATTATCATCTTTATCCAGTGTGACCAGTCCATGCATCTGTCCTCCAAAACCAATCCCGGCTACCTGAGAACGGTCAATTCCTTCTGTCAGTTCTTTCATTCCCTCAACGCTCTGGGTAAACCAGTCTTCCGGGTTCTGTTCGGACCAGCCCGGATGTGGAAAAAACAGTGGGTATTCCTTTGATACAGTTTTCATTATAGTTCCATTTTCATCCATGGCCAGTAATTTGACAGCAGATGTTCCTAAATCAACGCCAATATAAATCATAGATTATTTTACCTTTATAACAGCTTTTACAAGATCTGTTTTGTTATTTACTGCTTCATCGTATGCATCTTTAATATGATCGAGATCGAACTCATGCGTTACAATACTTTTAACATCAATTGCTCCGCTTGCAACCGCTGCTATAGCTTTCGGATAAATATTTTTGTAACGGAATACAGATTTGATTGTTGCCTCTTTATCCATAATCTGTGCAAAGTTGTAGTTAATCTCTTCCTTTGAAGAAATTCCTACCAATGTAATCGTTCCACCTCTTCTTACAATAAACGGAGTCTGTGCAATCGTTACAGGTGAGCCAGCAGTTTCAAATACTACATCTGCTCCTCTTCCCACTGTCAGCTCCATAATTTTTTTCAAGAGCATCTTCTTCCCCACTGTTGATAACAGCTGTTGCACCAAGTTCCATAGCTTTGTCCAGACGGGCCTGTACAAGGTCGGCTACAATAATCTGGCCCGCACCATGTGCCTTACATGCCAGTAATGTTACAAGACCAATGCATCCTGAGCCAAGAATCACAACAGTATCACCAGTTCCTACATTTCCCTGTTCTGCTGCATAGAAACCTACAGATAATGGTTCGATTAGAGCGCCCTCTTTTGTAGATACATTTTCAGGAAGTTTGAAGCACATATCTTCCGGGAAAGCAATAAACTCTTCATTGCATCCCTGAACCGGCGGAGTAGCAAGGAATACAACATCCGGGCATAAATTGTAATGTCCTGATTTACAGAATTCACATTTTCCGCAGGTAATTCCCGGCTCCAGTGCAACACGGTCACCAACTTTAAGTTTTTCAACCTCTTTGCCTACTTCAACGATTGTACCGGCACATTCATGACCTAACATAAAATCTTCTGAAAGATCCACTTTGTATGCTCCGCAGCATCCGTTATGATAGTAGTGTACATCTGATCCACAAATTCCAACATACTCCAGAGATACAAGAACTTCTTTATCTTTAATCTGTGGAACAGGAATCTCTTTGATAACCATATTATCAGTGCCTCTCATAACAGCACTCTTCTGTAACATCTTCATTATATTTTCCCTTTCTTTATTCAATTCAAACTTTTTCACTTGCTTTTGCTTTACTTTTCTGTACAATCCGATCCAAGCTCACAGCAAGAATAAGTACGATACCTTTGACTACCTTCTGCCAAAATTCCGAAATATTCATAAGAACCATACCATTTTGTAAGGTACTCATAAGAAGTACACCTACAACTACTCCGAGAATGCTTCCTTCTCCACCATTGATACTTACTCCGCCAAGGACAACACCTGTAATAACATCCATCTCATATCCTTCTCCGGAACTAGGTTGACCAGAATTTACACGCGCCATCAGGATTAATCCCGCAAGAGCATAGAGAACTCCTGCAAGTCCGTATACTTTATAAAGAGTCTTTTTTACATTTACACCCGAAAGACGGGAAGCTTCCACATTACCGCCAATACCAAAAACTTCGCGTCCAAATCCCAGTCTGTTCAATATGAACCAGCCTGCTGCAAAACACAGTACCATGATAATAACCGGGAAAGGAATCACTCCAAGATAACCCTGTCCAATATATTTAAAACTTTCCGGTATTCCATAAACTGCAAAGCCGCCACATAACAGATACGCTACGCCTCTTAAAGTCGTCATAGTACCAAGTGTCATAATGATTGGTGCAATTCCCAGTTCATTGATAAAAAATCCGTTAAACATACCGGATATCAATCCAATAAACAGCACAATTATTATTACCAGCGGTATTGGAATCCCTTTAGCAAGAAGCTGTGCTCCTGCAACACAGCTCACACCAATTACAGAACCAACAGAAAGATCCATCCCACCTGTAAGAATAACAAATGTCATTCCTACTGAACATACACCTACAACAGCTGCTTGTCTCAGTATTGTAAATAGATTGGACATTTTTAAAAACGCCGGATTGCAGACAGTAAAAATAATAATCAGCACAATCCAAGCTATGATTACTCCAAACCGTGATAAATCAATTTTTTTCTTCATGTTATTTATCTCCTCTGTCCTCTTTTATTTAATTCCTGATGCCAGTGATAATATTGTTTCCTGTGAAAAATCATTCCGTGTCAGAGAACCTTTTATTTCTCCTTTATGCATCACAATAATACGGTCTGACATTCCAATCAGTTCAGGCATGTCTGAACTGATCATAATAATCACTTTTCCCTGTGCAACCAGTTCAATCATTAATTTATAAATTTCCTGTTTTGCACCTACATCAATTCCTCTGGTTGGTTCATCAAATATTAAAATATCTGAATTTCTGAAAAGCCATTTTGCCAGAACTACTTTTTGCTGATTACCTCCTGAAAGCAGTCCTGCAAGTTGTTCTTCTGATGGTGTTTTTATTTCCAGTGCTTCAATATATTTCTTTGATGCTTTTATATCTTTTGACATACTGATAATATTGTTCTTTTTTATTTCATTAAGGTTTGCAAAAGATATATTATGTCGAATTGAAAGTCCTAAAAGTACTCCCTGTTTTTTTCGATCCTCTGGTATTAAACCAATTCCATATTTGATAGCATCTCTGGGAGAGGAAATTTTAACTTTTTTCCCATGAAGATAAATCTCTCCACTAATCAGTTTATCAGCACCAAACAGTGCACGTACCGTTTCTGTCCTTCCAGCTCCTACCAAACCTGCTAATCCCAATATTTCTCCTTCATATGCCTCCAAACTAACATTTTTTAATATAGATGTGTTAAAGTTTTTTATTTCAAGAACTTTTTTGCCTTTTTTGTAATTTTTAGAAGGATATTGATTTCCAAGCTCACGGTTGACCATAATACGTATTAATTCATCTACATTCGTATCACAGACTTTCATCGTCTGAATGTACTGTCCATCACGAAAAACAGAAACTCTGTCACAGATTGTAAAAATTTCTTCCATGCGATGAGAAATATAAAGAATTGTTACTTTTCTTTTTTTCAAGTTATCTACTATTTTGAAAAGATGATGAACTTCATTTTCTGTTAAAGGGGCTGATGGTTCATCCATAATTAATAGTTTTGTGTCTCGTGAAACAGCTTTCGCTATTTCAACCAACTGTTGATATCCCACTGAAAGGTTTTTTACCAAAATATCCGATTTAATATCCAGGCCAAGACTTTCCAGAATCTTATCCGCTTCCTCATACATTTTTTTCTTATCAATCATCCCATGTTTTCTTGGATAGCGGCCATGGAAAATATTTTCCGCAACAGATAATGCAGGAAACAAATTAAATTCCTGATAAATTGCCGCAATTCCTAATGCAAGTGATTTATCTGGTGTATTATTTTTTATTTCCTGTCCCTCAAACTGTATTGTGCCGGATGTAGCCTGAATAGCTCCTGTGATAATTTTAATGAACGTTGATTTTCCCGCACCATTCTCACCTGCAATCGCATGAACTTCACCCTCATCAAAACTCAGACTCACATTTTGTAATGCAATAACACCAGGATATTTTTTGGTAATACCATTGAGGCATAAAATTTTCTTACCCATATCTGTCACTCCTAATCTCAGCCTTATCTATATTCTTATTCTATGGAACTGCCTATACTTTAGCAGTCCCATAGAACTACTGCTCGTAATAGTATCTGTTACCATTCGTCACAGTCTGTAAACACTCACCAGTATCTTACTTATCAGTATTTAAAAAATCTTTTACATTTTTTTCAGTAACTGGTGTAAAATCCACATATACAGGATCTTTTATAGAACCTTTGGCACCTACCTCAATAGTATCCAGTACAATTTCGCAGAATTTTTCGCCCTGATTATAAGCACCAATATCAACTGTTCCTTTAATTATTGTACCTGCTGCAATATTTTTTAAATTTTCTTCATCTGCATCGCATCCTGTTATACAGCAATCCTCATCACTTTTTCCAGCTGCTTTCATAGCCTCATAAGCTCCCAATGCAATTGAGTCATTTGCACAGACCACAACATTCAGATCAGGATCTTTCTGAATCACACTCTCTACAGCTTTCTGACCCGCCTCTGTGGTATTTCCAGACTGATCAGCATCAGAAATCGTAATATCCGGTACAATATCTTTAACTGCATCCATCATGCCTTTTCCTCTTTGCTCCAACTGTTCATTTCCATGTACATACACATACATTACATGCGCATCAGAAGGATCATCAAAATGCTCTTTAATCCATTCTCCTGCAATTTTACCGTTTTCATATCCATATTGATAATTGTCAAGAGTTAACCAGCTATTTGATCCCTCTATATGTTCTGACCAGCTTACAACAGGAATACCTGCATCCTGTGCCTGTTTTACCACGTCAACCATTGCATCAGGAGAATCCGGACAGATTACAATGCAGTCTACCCCACTTGCAATAAGATTCTCAACTCCTGTAACCTGTTTTTCAATATTTGACTGACCATCTACAATCTGGCAGTCAATACCGTACTCTTCTTCATGATCCTCAATTCCCTTTATTACATTCAAAAAATAATTAATTGTCTGATTCTGTACTACAAATCCTACCTTATATTTTTCTTTTGTGTCTTTCTTTGCTTCATCCGCCCACACCGGAGTCGTTAATAATACAGCTGCTGCAACCGTTGTTGCAATCAAAGCTTTTGTTCTGTGTGTCTTTCTCATTTTCTTTTCCTCCATTTTCTTTTTCTTTATTTTGTATGTATCTTTTCTATACATAACAGTCATTATTTATCTTGATTCTGAAAATCTATTCTTCCTTTGCCTAGAAAAAGTTTAAGCATCCTTTCTATCGCCTCGTCCCACATATCCCATTCATGATGACCGGGCCATTCTTCATAACAAAAGTCAGATAATGACTGTTCACAAAGTTCTCTCACTTTACAGGTCTGTTTATATAGAAAGTCTTCTGTTCCGCACATCATATACACCGACGGCTGGACAGGCTTATTTTTTACTTTGCAAATAATTTCCGGAATTTCAACTTCTTTTGGAACTTCTTTTCTTTCACCAAAGATTGCACCATAATCTTCCACCAGCCCTGTCAAAACACTCTCACCGCCTGGTTCTGTTGCCATCCGATACATATCTTTTAGGTCATAAGCTCCAGAAAAAGCTCCACAATATTTAAATTTTTCTGGTTTTTCCAATGCACACCTCAGAGCTCCATATCCACCCATTGACAATCCCGCAATCAAAACATCTTCTCTTTTTGTTGAAACATGAAACATTTTTTCAGCAATATCCAGAACCTCTTCCGTAATATAATGAAATGCCCTTACTCCATATACCATGTCCTGATACCAGCTTCTTTGAACTTCAGGTATGATCACGGCAAGATTATATCTTTCTGCATAGCGTTCAATTGCTGTTCTTCGAATCCAGGTAGCAGCACTGTCTGATAGTCCATGGAGCAGTATCAGAGTTTTTTGGCGGTTCAGTCCAGATATATCTTCTTCCATCGTGTGGCAATATTACATTAAATGCAGTATCCTGTAACATTGATTTTGAATAAATCGTGCCCATAAAAAATGCCATCTTTTCCTCCTTCAAGTTTGCAACAACTGTATTTTTGTTTTTTCTATTTAATAGTATATTCCTGTGTTTTACTTATGTCAATATTTTTATTTAAGTTTGTTAATTATGCAATGTTTTAATTATTTTTTTGTATATTTTTTACAATTAACACGTATTTGTTCTTTATATTGATATTTTTTCGCACTATTTAGATTAATATTTTTACAAAAGTTTTATTTATCATCTGGAATTTCATTTACAAAAATGATAATATATAAATATCAAAAGTATGTTTTTTATGTATTTTGTATTGCAGGAGGAATCTACTATGGAAGAGTATCTTAATAAATCAAAAATATCCGGAGACATTTTCAGATTTTTATACTTGAATAAGCAAAGTTCTCGACAGGAAATTTCACAATCTCTCGGCATCAGTCTTCCTACTATTACTCGAAGCCTCAATACACTCCAAAAATCTGGCTTTATCGAAAATGCCGGTGAATTCCAGTCAACTGGTGGACGAAGGGCTGTCCGCTATCAGTGTATACCTGATTCCAGATATGCAATTGGCATTGACATTACAAAAAACCATCTTTCTATTGTCCTGATTGATCTCACTTTAAATATCATTGATAATAAAAGACTTCGAATTCCTTTTCATGAAAACAGTGAATACTTCTCCGTTATGAAACAGGAACTTGAGAGCATTATTTCCAGAAACATGCCAGATTGTTCAAAACTGTTGGGTGTAGGAATTTCTCTGCCCGCAATTATTGGTGAAGATCGTAAAACCGTGACATATGCAACAGTAATTCCACTATCTTTAAATATTTATAATTTCTTCAGTGACTATATACATGCGCCTTTTTTATTCTTTAACGATGCAAGCTCTGCCGGCCTGGCAGAGAGCTGGAAAGGAGATTATACCGATGCTGTGGCATATCTTTCCTTGAGCAGCAGTATTGGTGGTGCATATATGAATAATAAAATGATCTATGCCGGTGCTAACAACAGAGGGGGCGAATTTGGGCACATGACAATTGTTCCACACGGAAAGCGTTGTTACTGCGGCAGATACGGATGCCTTGATGCTTATTGCACCGCCAATACCCTGACTGATTTTACAGACGGAAATCTAAAAGAATTTTTTGATATTTTAAAGACAGGAAACAATAAAGGAATTCAGAATGTGTTTGAAGACTATACAGATTACCTGGCGATTGCTGTAAATAATCTAAGAATGTGCTTTGACTGTGATGTTATACTTGGCGGAAACGTTGGTGCTTATATGGCAGATTATATTGATGATTTCCGCAAAAAAGCAATCCAGTTAAATCCATTTGAAAAAGACGGAAGTTATATACGCGTATGCCACTATCGCACAGAAGCAGCAGCAGTCGGCGCTGCCATATATTATATTGAACAGTTTATTCAAAACTTTTGATCTGCAAGATAACGAAAGCAGCCGCCCTCCTGACGTTCTTGCCAGGTGGCGGCTGTTTAGTGTTCTGTTTTATTTTTTAGGGAAAGGAAAGAGTTCCGGCAACTCTCTCGGCATTGAAGTGCTACCGGATTTCTTAAAGGGGGTTTCCTTTAAGACAAGTACATCATACAATATAAATGTGAGGAGTTTTTGTCCTTTTTCTAATATATTTCTAAAATTTCTAAAATAAATATTTATATTTGTTGAATAAACTTTATTCTTCGTGATTACAATCTTCTGTCAAATATCTTTTTATGCTTTTCGCTTATCCAGCTTCCTGGAGAGCATCATGCCAAGTCCCTGCAGGATCTGCACAAGCACTACCAGAATTACAATCGTTATGATCATGATGTCTGTCTGATAGCGGTAATATCCATAACGAATAGCGATATCTCCAAGTCCGCCGCCACCGACAGTTCCTGCCATAGCGGAATAACCAAGAATTGTTCCGACGGCGATTGTTACTCCGACAAGAAGAGAAGTTCTTGCTTCTGCAAGAAGAACTTTCCAGATGATCGTCGGTGTTCCTGCGCCCATGCTGACTGCTGCCTCGAGTACTCCCGGTTCCACTTCTTTCAGCGAAGATTCCACCATACGGGCAATGAACGGAGCCGCTGCAATCACAAGCGGTACGATCGTTGCACTGGAGCCATAGCTCTGTCCCACGATCAGTTTGGTAAGTGGAATCACAAGAATCAGGAGAATCAAAAACGGAATACTTCTGAAAATATTCGTGAGCACATCCAGTACTTTGTAAACAACTGCATTCGGATGAATCCCCTCTTTGTCTGTTACTGCAAGAAGAATTCCCAGCGGAAGTCCCAGCACATATCCGAAAAATGTGGATACAATCGTCATATACAAAGTATCTCTGGTTCCTTCCAGCAGCATTGTAATTGTTGTATTATCCCACATCAGACTTCAACTCCTCTACTCCCATATTTGTATCTTTCAGATACTGAATCATCTTATCTGCAACTTCCTCGATCTCGGGAAGCTGCAGGATCATTTCACCTTCTGCCGCTCCACCAATATTCTTGGTATCAGCATACAGAATATTGACCGGCGTCCGGTAGGTCAGTACCAGATTGGCAATGACCGGTTCAAAAGAAGATTTATCCCGGAAAGTTACACGAACCAGACGTTTGCCTTCCATTTTCTGAATCTGCGTTCTTCCACTGAATACCAGTCGGCGTGCCGCTTCTGTCTTCGGGCTTCTGAACAGTTCTTCTACTGTTCCGGATTCTACCAGTGTTCCACTCTCCAGAACAGCTACACGATTGCAGATTTCCTGTACCACACTCATTTCATGTGTGATAACTACGACAGTGATTCCATAATCACGGTTAATCTCTTTGATCAGTTCCAGAATTGCTTTTGTTGTCTGTGGATCCAGTGCACTGGTCGCCTCGTCACAGAGCAGGATTTTCGGATTACTTGCCAGAACTCGTGCAATTGCAACACGCTGTTTCTGACCACCGGAAAGCTGTGATGGATAAGAAAGAGCTTTTTCTTCCAGTCCTACTACTTTCAGATATTCCAGGGCTTTTTTACGTGCTTCTTTCTTACTGATTCCCGCAATTTCCATCGGAAAACACACATTATCAAGAGCAGTTCTCTGCATGAGCAGATTAAAATGCTGGAAGATCATTCCTATATTCTGACGCTCCTTACGGAGTTCTTTTTCAAAAAGTTTCGTAAGATTCTTACCATTCACCCGGACAGTTCCGGATGTTGGTCTTTCCAATAGATTCAGACATCGCACCAGTGTACTTTTACCCGCTCCGGAGAGACCGATAATGCCGAAAATCTCTCCCTTTTCTATGGAAAAACTGATGTTTCTGGCCGCCTCTACCGTCCCGTTTTTTGTGGAAAAGCTTTTACAAAGGTTTTCTACCTGTATCATCGGTTCCATTTAAACTGTTCCCCCGTTCCCTTGAAATATCTGTGTTACAACTTATTCATCAATACTCCCAGCCGTATTATTCTGCAGCTTCTTCTGTAGTCTCTGTTTCTGTGTCTGTAGTAACATCTGCTGTTTCTTCTTTATCAGCATCTGCATCTGCGGAATCTTCAAAAGGTATAACTGCTCCGTCATACTTCTCATTAATAAAGTCTTTGATTTCATCGGATTTCAAAGTATCTACCAGTGCTTTGATTGCTTCACTCTCTTCATTTCCTTCTTTGACCGCGATTACATTTACATATGTTTTTGCTGCTTCAGAATCAGATGTCTCATGAGCGATAGAATCTTTGGATACGGAATATCCTGCCTGCAGAGCATAGTTTCCATTCAGCACGACAAATGCGACTTCATCCTTAACACGGGAAACCTGTGCAGCTTCCAGTTCTTCGATCTTGATATTCTTCGGATTTTCTTCAATATCTTTCACAGTTGCTTCCAGTCCGGCTCCGTCTTTCAGTGTAATCACACCGTTATCCTGAAGAAGAAGAAGTGCTCTCGCTTCGTTTGTCGTATCGTTTGGAACTGCAATGGTATCACCATCTTCCAGTTCATCCAGTGATTTCTTTGTTCCAGGATAAATTCCAAATGGTTCATAATGGATACCACCTGCATTTACCAGATGTGTTCCCTGCTCTTCATTGAAATTGTCCAGG
>ADJS01018979.1_pt1 | contig 11118 bp, 8 predicted proteins | sample 268128 | NCBI WGS metagenome assembly ADJS01 (sample SAMN00007486, study PRJNA43253) | human gut metagenome | isolation source: feces sample TS28 | reverse complement strand
AACGAGAAGTGGTCTTTTTCCTTTGGATTTCAGCTTACCTGCAAGTTTCGCAACTGTGGTCGTCTTACCTGCACCCTGAAGTCCAGCCATCATCAGGACTGTGATATCATTGCCTGGTTTCAAAGGAAGATCGGTTGTTTCACTTCCCATCAGATTAACCAGCTCTTCATTTACGATCTTGATTACCATCTGTCCTGGATTCAGACCATTCATGACATCCTGTCCTACTGCACGTTCCTGCACAGACTTGGTAAACTGTTTAACAACCCGGAAGTTAACATCTGCTTCAAGAAGAGCCATCTTGACCTCTTTCAGAGCAATCTTAACATCCTCTTCTGTCAGGCGTCCTTTGCCTCTCAGCTTTTTGAACACATTCTGTAATTTATCAGTCAAGCTTTCAAATGCCATGCGTTATAACTCCTCTAATATCTTATTGGAAATCTCTGTAATCTCACCGGCATTATATCCTACTGCAAGTTCCTTGATCTTCTGAACCTGTTTGCGGATACAGAGAAATTTCTCAACCAGATGAAGTCTGGATTCATATTCTTCCAGTGTATGATTACAGCGTTTGATCATGTCATGTACGCCCTGACGGCTGATTCCCAGATCTTCTGCTACCTCACTCAGGGAATAATCTTCCAGAACAACGCTTTCATAAACCTGCTGCTGTCTCTCTGTAAGCAGTTCCCCATAAAAATCATATAACAATGTCTGTTCGACAAACTTTTCCATTTGTAACCACCTTGGCTATCATACATGATTTATATCATTGTGTCAAGTATTTTTTCTTGACAGATATATTTTTATTTATTGTCCGTCTTTTTCCGGATCTTTTGCTTCAAATTCAAAGACACATCGATCAAAAGCATTGATCACATATGTATCCATATATTTATCGTATCGTTTGTGTTGTCTTCCATACGACATATGAACATGACCATGCAGGAAAAATTTAGGATGATATTTCTCAATCAGCTGCAGAAAAATTTTAAATCCCTGGTGCGGAAGATCCCGGGCATCATTTAACTGATATGCCGGGGCATGCGTGACAAGTATATCAAAGCCTCTTCTCCACACAAGTTTTGGAAAAAGTTTAAAGACTCTTCGTCTCATTTCCCACTCTGTATATTGATGTTCTCCCGGTTTATATCGCATGGAACCGCCAAGTCCCAAGATGCGCACTCCTTCATGCACATATATTTTATCGTCAATGCAGATGCAGCCTTCCGGTGGAATCCTTTCATATTTATCGTCATGGTTTCCATGGACATATAAAACAGGCGCTGATGTAAATGTCGCCAGAAAAGAAAGATAGCGGGGATCAAGATCCCCACATGATATGATAAGATCGATCCCCTCCAGTTTACTTTTCTCGAAATAATCCCACAGATATTTTGATTCCACATCTGCTATGGCAAGTATTTTCATAAAACTGTATTATCCCTTCTGACTTTCCACACCGGACTGTAAAGTAACCGGTTTTGCCTGTTCTTTAAGCTCACGTGATTTCGGAATTGTTCCGATCACATTATCTGCAAGCCAGTCCATTGTAATAATTTCTTCCGGAGAAAGAATTTTATCCGGATCCGACTGAATCATTCCATTCTGTGAATAAAGGATTCCTGAAAATGGATGATATTCCCCGGTTGCAATCGCACGTTTGAGCATTGTCAGCAGCTTCTGTGTGCCAATCGGAAGATTCTGCGAATAGATAACATCGATCACTTCCGCTGACAGTCCCCACCAATAATTGATGGCCTTTGTTTCATCTTTGTTATCATCATATTTCCATGTTCCATCCATGATCGTCCTGATCAACTGTTCATAAAATTTTCCCCAGTGCCACAATGGCATAGCAAGATTACGAGGTCCTTCTTTTTCTATGTGATACAGTCCAAAATAGCGCGATGCATCTTCCGGAATCACCATATCCCGTCCGGATACAACCGTAACACCTTTTTTGATAACATTGTCCATAGCGATTCCAAGATCGACATCTTTCAGCGTAGACCATTCCAGATATACCTGTGCTCTCGGATTAACCATTTTGGCACCTAAAGCAAATGCATTGATATTGGCAATCGTTCCAAAAATCGGGTAGTCAGCAATATATGCAAGCTGACCGTTTTCTGCCATAGCTCCGGCAATGGCCCCCATAAGAAATTTGGCTTCATACATCCGGGCATAATAAGTACGAATATATCTGTGAGATGTATTCAAGGAACAGTTAAGGATCTTTACCTCCGGATGTGCAATAGCAGCCTGTACACTTGCCTGCACAAATTCCGGTGTTGTTGTAAAGATAATATTGCATCCTTTTTGAATCGCATCGGCAATTGCTTTTTCCGCAAGATCTTGCGTAAGGTTTTCATAGCATTCTGTAGTAACTTCTTCAGGGAACGTCTGTTCCAGGTGAAGACGACCAAGCTCATGCGCATACGTCCAGGCAGAAGTAGCCGGTGTCTTTGCGTACAGAAAAGCAATCTTTAGTTTTGGTGTACTTACCGGAAGCAGACGGTCCAGGAGAGATTTTTTTTTCACTCGTAGGATTCATCTTCAGTTCAATTTCCTGATCATGTTCCAGAAGTTTAAATTCTTCCCAGCTTTTACCAACCAGTTCCTTTAATTCATTAACTGTTTTCTGGCAGATATCTTTATAATCATAAATCATAAGAAATGCAAGGAATGCATCCCCTGTTGTTATGGAAAGTTTCTTTCCGCCTAAGGATTCATATTCTGCTGCAAACCTTGAATAAACAGAACTGAAAGTCAGTTTATCATCATCTGACCAGATATCCTTTGCCCCTTTTCCTACTGCTTTCTGAAGTCTGACAAAGCTTCCAGGACGTGAAAACCAGATATAGTTGATCTGACTCAGGGCGTAAAAATCCACATATTCATAATAGATTTTATTTTCTTTCTGTTCCGTACGCTGTGGCAGAATTCTGGTCACATATCCCGGAACCGAAACCGCATCAAAATACTTCAGTACACTGACACGCTTATTTCCCTCTTCTACATAGAATTTGTTCATATATTCATATGCTTTGATCGGATCGCGGATACCTTCATTAATATGACTCTGACTTAAAGTTGCCCACTTATATGCAAATTCTGTGTTTTCTCTGAGAATAGGCATAAAGTTCCCGGCGAATGCATTGCTTCTTCCACCGCTTTTGGTTCCGACGATCTGGTCGATCGGTATCTGTACAAGTCCGAGCGGGACCTCCGAATAGGACCCCTTTGGGGGCAGTATCTCATCCAGAACCTGAAGTGTAGGCAGTTGCCCTTTCATCATTCTGGCCTGATAATCTCTCTTACCAGCTTTGCAGGCTTTTATATATTCTTCCATTATATATGGTGCCATGGTCCTCTTCCTCACTTTCTGTCTGAAGCAGAAAATAACGGTTTAAAAGTTACAGATTCGCACGAATGATCTTTGGTTTACATCCAGCCTCTTCCAGTGCCTTTACAATTTTCTTTTTATGATCTGTACCATATGCTTCCAGTGTAACTTTAAGCTCTACTGCAGCATAACGATTGGTACTTATAAACTGATTATGATCCAGCTTGATAACATTTCCCTGATTCTCGGCAATGATAGAAGCTACACGAACAAGTTCACCCGGTTTGTCCGGAATCAGCACAGATACCGTGAAAATACGATCTCTCTGAATCAGTCCATGCTGTACCACAGAAGACATTGTGATCACGTCCATATTACCACCACTTAAGATAGAAACCACTTTCTTACCGGTGAAATTCAAATGACGGAGTGCTGCTACTGTCAGAAGGCCTGAATTTTCAACGATCATTTTGTGATTTTCTACCATATCAAGAAAAGCAACGATCAGTTCATCATCGTCGATGGTAATCACATCGTCCAGGTTTTCCTGCAGATATGGAAAGATATGTTCACCAGGAGTCTGTACAGCAGTACCGTCGGCGATTGTATTTACATGTGGCAGAGTAACTACTTCACCTTTTTCAAGAGATGCCTTCATACATGCCGCACCGGACGGCTCTACACCAATGACTTTAATATGCGGATTCAGAAGTTTTGCAAGTGTAGATACACCTGTTGCAAGTCCGCCTCCTCCGATTGGAACAAGAATATAATCTACAAGAGGAAGCTCCTGTACGATTTCCATAGCAATCGTACCCTGGCCGGTTGCTACTGCCGGATCATCAAACGGATGGATAAATGTATACCCTTCTTTCTCAGCAAGCTCCAGTGCATAAGCACATGCCTCATCATATACATCTCCTTTCAGAATTACGTCTGCACCGTAACTCTTGGTACGTTCTACTTTGATCAGAGGTGTTGTTGTCGGCATAACGATCACTGCTTTTGCACCAAATTTATGCGCAGCATAAGCAACACCCTGTGCATGATTTCCAGCAGATGCTGCGATCAGACCTTTTGCACGCTCTTCTTCTGTAAGCGTGCTGATCTTATAGTATGCACCGCGAACCTTATAGGCTCCTGTACGCTGCATGTTTTCTGGCTTCAGATATACTTTGTTTCCCGTGAGATCTGAAAAATAACTGCTTTTGATCAGTTTTGTCTCCTGAGTTACCTGTTTTACGATTTCTGCTGCCTGTTCAAAGCTCTCTAATGTAAGCATACTGTATCCTCCTGTTTATTCTTCTGTGTGTAAGTCTTTTTCGTCAATGTCAAACAGTGCATTAACAAAAGCATCGGCATCAAATTTCTGCAGATCGTCGATTGTTTCACCAACACCGATATATTTTACCGGAATATCCAGTTCCGACTGAATCGCAACAGCGATTCCACCTTTTGCAGTTCCATCCAGTTTTGTAAGAATGATGCCATTTACATTTGCGACTTCTGCAAATTGTTTGGCCTGTGCCAGGGCATTCTGTCCTGTAGTACCATCCAGAACGACCAGTGTTTCCAGATATGCTTCCGGATATTCTCTTTCCAGGATACGGTAGATCTTACGAAGTTCTTCCATAAGATTTTTTTGTTATGCAATCGTCCAGCTGTATCACAGATCAGCACATCTGCATTTCTTGCCTTGGCCGCTGCAACTGCATCGTATACGATGGATGCCGGATCAGCGCCTTCCTGACCACCGATCAGATCCACACCTGCACGATTTGCCCACTGTGCAAGCTGTTCTCCCGCTGCTGCACGAAAAGTATCTGCTGCAGCAAGAATAACCTTCTTACCCTGATCCTTTAATTTTCCAGCAAGTTTTCCGACAGAAGTCGTCTTCCCTACACCATTTACTCCGATTACAAGAATTACAGATTTACGGTTCTCAAATTCATATTCTGTACTGTCTACACGCATCTGTTCCTTAATACTGTTGATCAGAAGCTGTTTGCATTCCATAGGATTTTTGATATGTTTCTCTGCCACCTGTTCTTTCAGATGTTCTATGATTGCAGAAGTCGCATTAATACCTATATCACCCATGATCAGAATTTCTTCCAGTTCTTCATAAAAATCTTCATCAATACTGGAGTAGCCACTGAAAATAGAATCAAAGCCAGCCACGATATTATCACGTGTTTTGGTCAAACCACTGACCAGACGTTTAAAAAAGCCTTTTTTTTCTTCTGACATACTATGTCCTCCTCGATAGTTACATTGCTGTTCACTCTGTTACCAGCAACTTATTTGCTCAGCTGGTTTTCTACCAGATCAACAGATACAAGAGTTGAAACACCCTTTTCCTGCATGGTGATACCATATAAGCGATCCGCAGCATTCATAGTGCCACGTCTATGCGTTATTATAATAAACTGTGTATTTTTCGTCAACTTCTGTAAATACGATGCAAAACGTCCAACATTTGAATCATCGAGTGCAGCCTCTATCTCATCCAGAAGACAGAATGGAGATGGTTTCAGGTTCTGGATTGCAAAAAGAAGAGCGATCGCAGTCAAAGCTTTTTCTCCACCAGAAAGCTGCATCATATTTTGGAGTTTTTTGCCAGGCGGTTGAGAAATGATTCGTATTCCGGCCTCAAGGATATCTTCATCTTCTGCAAGTTCAAGAGTTCCCTTTCCTCCGCCGAACAGTTCCTTAAATGCCTTATCAAATTCTCTCTGGATATCACGGAATTTCTCGGTAAACTGTTTTCGCATTCCTTCATCCAATTCCAGAATAATTCCTTCCAGCGTTTCCTCAGCCTTAACGATATCATCGTATTGACCGGACAGGAATGTATGACGTTCCAGAAGCTCTTTATAATCTTCAATCGCATTTACATTAACAGAACCAAGTTTACGGATCTCATCCTTTATGCGTGTAACATCCGCTTTGATTGCCTGTCGGTCGGTAAGTTCTTCTTTTCGATACTGAAGTGCATTGTTTGGCGTGATCTCATATTCTTCCCACATATAGGAAATCTGACCTTCCCTCTGCTCCTCAATTTTTTCTGTCTGACTTCTCAGACGGAAGCATTCTTTATCCAGAAGAGAAGTCTTTTCTGAAAGATGATCTCTTTTTTCAAAAATGTTTTGTGGCTGGCACTTCGTTTTTCTTTTTCTTCCTGACACTGTGCTCTCTGGCTGCCATACTGTTCTTCTTTTAAAAGGCATTCCTGTGCCGCATTTTTCAGCTCCTGGATACCTTCTTCTTTTTTATGTATCTCTTCACGACTCTGTACAAGATTTTCTGTAATTTCCTGTGATTCCTTCTGAAATGCAGCAATCTCAGAATTCAGACGACTCAGGTTTTCCTGCAGGAATTGATTCTGCTGTTCAAGAGAAGATTCTTCCAGCCGGATTTTTTCCAGTTCATGTGTCTTCTCTGTTTCTTCTGCCTTCCATTCCTCCAGTTCTTTCTGTTTGGTCTCAATAAAGGTTTCCAGTTCCTTTTCGTCCTTCTGCGAATCCTCCAGTTCTCTGGCAATGCTGCTATGATCCTGTCTGATCTCACCTGCCTGATGGCGGAGTTCTTCCTGTTCACGATCAATCTGCCGATAGCTGTTCTGAATTTCGCCTTCTTTTTCTTTGAGCTGTTCAAGATTCATCTTTGCAGTATTCTGTTCAACATACTGTTGACGGAGTTTCTGCTGAAAATCGGCGATCGTATCGCGGAGCACATTTCGCCTGCTACGGTTTTCACCTATTGATTTCTGCGTTTCTTCCAGTTCTTTCCTGAGAATTCCTACACTTCTTTCCAGTTCTTCAATTTCACGGCGTCTTCCGAGAAGATTGCTGTTATTTTTAAACGCACCACCGGTCATGGAACCACCGGGACTTAAAGACTCTCCTTCAATCGTAACCATACGCAGACTGTGACGATATTTTTTTCCGATTGCAATTGCATGATCAATATTATCTACAACAAGGACACGGCCCAGAAGATACATGACCAGTTCACTGTATTCTTTATCTGCATTTACAAGTGTATTGGCAGTACCCACAACTCCCGGTTCACTCAACACATCCCTCTGATTCAGTCCACCTCTTCCGCTGATATTAGACAAAGGAAGAAATGTAGCACGGCCAAAGCGGTTTTTCTTCAGAAAACCAATCATACGTTTAGCTGTCTGTTCATTATCTGTGACGATATTCTGAATACTTCCGCCCAGTGCAGTTTCAATCGCAACCTCATAGTCTTTCTGCACATGAATGATATCAGCCACAACACCTTTAATACCGGGTTCACGGTTTTTCTGTTCCATTACACGACGGATACTGTTTCCATATCCATCATAACGTTCTGTAATGTTTTTAAGAGATTCCAGGCGGGAAGCCTCACGATGGTATGCTGTCTGACCGATTTCCATCTGAGAATTCTGTTTTTTCAATTCATCCTGTAACTTCTGCACCTCTCCGTCCAGACGTACACATTCTTCATTTGTCGAATGGATCACAGCCGTTACTGCATCATATTGTTTCTGTGCATTAAGACGTTCTTTCTCCAGAACCTCTTCTTCGCTTTTCAGGCGAAGAATTCGCTGACTGATCTCTGCTTTACGGATATTCAGCTGCTCCAGCATCGCATCAAAACGTTGTACTTTTCCTTTGGTCGTTGCGCGGCTGTTCAAAATCTCAATGATCTCGTTTTTGCCGTCTTCTACAGCCTGTGTACATTCTTCTACGTTTGAAACGATGTTTTCCAGAGCCTCTGTTTCCTTTGAAAGACTGGCCCGAATTTCTTTCAGTCTGCTCTGCAGTTCCAGTTTGTCTTCTGCCAGTTTTTCTTTTTCCTGCGTTCTCCGGTCCAGATCTTCCCCTAAAGCTGTCAGACGGTTCTGATAATGCTCACTGTTCTGTTTTCCCGAAGAGATCTGTTCTTCAAGAACCTGCACCTGGCCTTCATACTGCTGTTTCAGAAGCGCATTCTGCTGCTGCTCTTCTTTCAACGTATCGAGCCTGTGATTTAAATCTTCCAGTTCCTGTTCCAGACGGTCATACTCTATTTTGGTCTGATCATATGCTGCCTGAGCTTCATTTAGTTCTCTCTGCGCCTGTTCAAGTTTTTCTTCCAGTTCTTTCAGAAGTTCACCGGTTCTCTGATGATCAAGAAGAAACAGATTCACATCAAGTTCTTTCAATTCCTCTCTTTTGGCCAGATATATACGCGCTGTTTCAGACTGCTTTTCCAATGGTCCAAGCTGTTTGGTCAGCTCGCTTAAAATATCCGTTACACGGACCAGATTCTGCCGCTCTTCATCCAGCTTTTTCAGAGTGGTAGCTTTTCTTCGTTTAAATTTGACGATTCCTGCCGCCTCATCGAAAAGTTCTCGCCGTTCTTCAGGTTTACCACTTAAGATTTTATCAATCTGCCCCTGTCCAATGATGGAATACCCTTCTTTACCGATACCGGTATCATAAAACATTTCCTGAATGTCTTTCAGACGGCATCCACTGCCATTGATCAGATATTCACTTTCTCCCGAACGATACAGCCGCCTCGTTACAGTAACTTCATTGTAATCTACCGGAAGTTTATGATCACTGTTATCCAGCGTAATAGATACAGAAGCAAAACTTAATGGCTTTCGATTCTCTGTTCCTGAAAAAATAACGTCCTGCATGTTACCGCCTCGAAGCTGTTTGGCGCTCTGTTCACCAAGTACCCAGCGGACAGCATCTCCAACATTACTTTTTCCACTTCCATTTGGTCCGACAATACCGGTAATTCCGTTATGAAATTCAAAGTTGATTTTCTGTGCAAAGGATTTGAAGCCATATACTTCAATATTCTTTAAATACATAGTTCACCTGCCAGTTTTTCTTTTCCTCATGTATCACGCATAAAATCAGAATTTCTTTTCCTGAATTGCCTGATATGCTGCTGCCTGTTCGGCAGCTTTCTTTGTATGACCGGTTCCATTTCCGACAACCTGTCCATTCACCTGAACACTTACCGTAAATTGCTTGTCATGATCCGGTCCGCTCTCTCCGGTCAGAATATATTCTACCGGCTGAATTCCTTTTTCCTGGACTATTTCCTGCAGAATTGTCTTGCTGTCATAAAAAAGCTGTTTATGTTCAATATCGTTTAAGATAAATTTCAGGACAAAATCCTTTGCAGGTTCAAAACCACCATCCAGATAAATGGCTCCAAGAAGAGCTTCTGTTGCATCTGAAACGATAGAATCCCTATTACGTCCACCCGTCATATTCTCGCCTTTGCCAAGGAGAAGATACTGTGGAAGTCCAAACTGCCGCGCGCAGTACGCAAGGCTAGGTTCACAGACCAGGCTTGCACGTTTTTTGGTCAGTTCCCCCTCCGGAACCTGTGTGAATTTTGCATAAAGGAAATCACTGCTGATCAGTTCAAGAACTGCATCGCCAAGGAACTCCAGACGTTCATTACAGCCCAGTTTTCCCAACTTTTTTTCATTTGCATATGAACTGTGTGTCAATGCCTGTTTCAGAAGTTTTTTATTTTGAAATGTATATCCTATGATCTGTTCCAATTGTTCCATTTTATCTGCCTTCTTTTCTGTTATTCCTTATCTGGGGCCGGAAATTGCACCGGCTGGATTTTTTCCGCAATTTTTTCGTTGATCCTCTGTTGTTTGAACTGTACGCACTGGAAAATTGCATGCTTAATTTCGATAGCTTTGGCACTTCCATGCGTTTTGACAACAAGGCCTTTTAATCCAAGAAGCGGAGCTCCACCATATTCTGTCGCATCAAAACCTTTGAGTGTCTGTTTCAGCGCCGGTTTGACAAGAAGTGCTCCTATCTTACTTTTTAAAGTACTCATCATTCCGTCTTTGATTTTGTGAATCAGTTCAGAACTGACTCCCTCATAAAGTTTGAGAATAACATTTCCGACAAAAGCTTCGCATACGATAACATCCGCATAACCTGCCGGAATATCTCGTGCCTCAATGCTTCCGATAAAATTGATCCCTTCTGCTTCTTTGAGAAGCGGAAAAGTTTCCTTAACCAGAGCATTTCCCTTTTCTTCCTCTGCACCGTTATTTACAATCGCAACACGCGGATTTTTGATGCCGACTACATGTTCCATATAAATAGATCCCATTTTTGCAAACTGTACCAGATGAGATGGTCTGGCGTCAACATTTGCGCCACAGTCAATCAGAAGAGAAACTCCTTTAGCTGTGGGAATCAACGGAGCCAGAGGCGGACGTTCCACACCTTTGCTTCTGCCAACAAGAACCTGACCGCCGACAAGGACCGCACCCGTGCTTCCGGAAGAAACAAATGCATCGGCCTTCTGTTCTTTTACCATTTTAAGTCCTACAACGATTGAAGAATCTTTTTTCTTTCGAATTGCAAAAACAGGAGGTTCTGCAGTCTCAATTACTTCTGTTGCATTTACCACCTGGATTCTGTCTGTCGGATAATCCTGATATTTCTTAAGCTCTGAATGAATCACTTCTTCCTGACCGGTAAGAATGACCAGGATATCTTTTCTTTCTTTTACTGCTTCTACAGCTGCTTTTACAGGTTCCACCGGTGCGAGATCACCACCCATGGCATCTACAACAACTTTTACCAATTCTGCCATATTAATCCTCCTGTATATCTATTTTAAATCCATATTGTTATCAAAAAAGCTTCAAACTTTATCATACTAAAGAATTATCAGAAAATCAAGAGTGTTCCCACGTCATCTATTTATTATTCTGAGCTTCGATCTGTTCT
>ADJS01008981.1_pt1 | contig 11206 bp, 7 predicted proteins | sample 268128 | NCBI WGS metagenome assembly ADJS01 (sample SAMN00007486, study PRJNA43253) | human gut metagenome | isolation source: feces sample TS28 | reverse complement strand
CAAGCATAAAAAGGAGCATCTTGACGAGGTTGATATGACACAGATTTCGCTTTTCGACACAGTGAAGGATGATGATATAATTGACGAGCTTCGAAGCATAGACATAGGCAACATGACACCACTTGATGCGTTAAACAAGCTGTATCAGCTCCAGAACAAGGTTAAAAACCGCTGGTAGAAAGGATTAAAATGCCAAATATTGCCATATTAAATCAGGAAACAATAGATAAAATAGCTGCAGGAGAGGTTGTTGAGCGTCCGTGCTCCGTGGTTAAAGAGCTGGTGGAAAATGCCATAGATGCAGGCTCCACAGCCATCACTGTCGAGATAAAGGAGGGCGGAATCTCATTTATCCGTATCACCGACAACGGCTGCGGAATTGAAAGAGACCAGGTTGCGGTTGCATTTTACCGTCACAGCACGAGTAAAATCCGCTCGGCAGAGGATTTACTTACTGTAAAGTCACTCGGCTTCAGAGGTGAGGCGCTGTCAAGCATCTCAGCCGTGGCCCGCGTTGAGCTTATCACAAAAACCTACGATGAACTCACCGGCACCAGATATGTGATTGAAGGCTCGAAGGAGCTTTCCAACGAGGAAATCGGTGCTCCGGACGGTACTACCTTCATAGTAAAGGATTTGTTTTATAATGTTCCAGCAAGACGCAAGTTTTTAAAGACAGCACAGACAGAGGGCAGCTACATAAGCGATATGGTTGAAAAGCTTGCGCTTTCACATCCTGATATATCGTTTAAGTTCATAAACAATAACCAGACAAAGCTTCATACCTCCGGAAACGGCAACAGAAAGGATATCATATACCATATATTCGGACGCGAGATATCGTCATCACTGCTTGAGGTGAAGCATGAATGCGAATACTTTAAGGTGGAGGGATTTATAGGAAAGCCTGTCATCACGAGGGGCAACAGAAATTATGAGAATTATTTCATAAACGGCAGATATGTAAAGAGCAATATATTGTCACGTGCAATAGAGGAGGCCTACAAGAGCTTTCTAATGCAGCATCAGTATCCGTTTACAGTGCTTTACTTCACATTTTTCAGTGAGCTGGATGTCAACGTGCATCCGACCAAGATGGAGCTTAGGTTCGACAACAACAATGAGATATATGTCGAATTGTGTGACACAATATATGCAATTCTATCTCATAAGGAGATGATTCACGAGGTGCCTGTAGACAGTACGTCGGCGCCTAAAAAGATAGTGCATGAGTATAAGGAGCCAATACCGGAGCCGTTTGAGAAGAGGCGTATCAATGAGGTGAGGGCAGCGGAATCAAGGAGCGTGTACGGACAGAGCGTGACGTCAGCAGTAAAAGATTACTCAGCAATAGAACCTGCTGTAAAAACGCCAAAGACTTCCACCGCGTATGAACCTGCACAGGTTGTCACCGGCACCCAGCAGACACTCGGCGATTACGACAAGGTTTTTCTTACAGAAAGCTCAAAGAAGCAGTTTTCCATCATAGGTCAGCTCTTTAAGACATACTGGCTCATAGAGTTTGAGGACAAGCTTTATATCATAGACCAGCATGCAGCTCATGAGAAGGTGCTGTATGAAAAAACAATGGCAAGACTTGCCAATAAGGATTTCACATCACAGCGCATAAGCCCTCCGATTGTCATGACTCTTGATGCAAGGGAAAGCGAGATGCTTGAGAAATACAGGCCGCAGATAGAACAGTTTGGCTATGAGGTGGAGCATTTTGGCGGCAAGGAATACATGATCAGTGCAATTCCAGATAATTTGTTTAACATAGATATGAAGGATCTGTTTATAGAGATGCTCGATGATTTTTCCAATGCGACAGGCAGGCAGACTCCTGATATCATCACGGAAAAGGTCGCATCCATGTCGTGCAAGGCAGCAGTCAAGGGCAATGACAAGCTTACTCTTCCTGAGATAAATAAGCTGATAGATGAGCTTTTGTCACTCGACAATCCTTACAACTGCCCACACGGCAGACCAACCATCATCTCTATGAGCAAATATGAGATAGAAAAGAAATTCAAACGTATCGTATGACAACATACACATTTGGACTGAGGTGCAATATGACACAAAAACCGATGATTGTCCTGACAGGACCGACAGCAGTAGGAAAGACAGCTCTATCGATTGAGCTTGCAAAAAAAATAAATGGTGCTATAATATCCGCGGATTCCATGCAGGTATACAAATACATGGATATAGGCTCTGCGAAGGTTACAGTCGATGAGATGGACGGCATAAAGCACTATCTGATAGATGAGCTTGAGCCATCTGACGAGTTCAATGTATTTATCTTCAAGGATATGGCAAAAAAAGCACTTAATGAGATATACGAAGCAGGAAAGATACCGATAGTTGTCGGCGGCACCGGCTTTTATATACAGGCACTTTTGTATGACATTGATTTCACAAAGCAGGATGTGGATGAGGCATACAGAAAGAGCCTGTACGACTTTGCTAACGAGCACGGAAACCATGCACTGCATGAAAAGCTTAAGGATATCGACCCTGCATCCTACGAGAGCATCCATGAGAATAACGTAAAGCGCGTCATCAGGGCAATTGAATACTATCACACCTGCCATGAGCCGATTTCAAAGCACAATGAGACTGAAAGAGCCAAGCAGTCTCCATACAGCTTTGCCTATTTTGTACTGGATGATGTAAGACAAAGGCTTTATGAGCGGATAGATAAGAGAGTTGATATCATGGTTTCAAACGGACTTGTCGATGAGGTGAAAAAGCTAAAGGCAATGGGCTGTACAAGCGATATGGTATCCATGAAGGGCATAGGATATAAGGAAATCCTTGCATATCTCGATGGAGAATATTCACTTGATGAGGCTGTGGACAAGGTAAAACTTGAGTCAAGGCGTTTTGCAAAGAGACAGCTAACCTGGTTTAGGAGAGAAAAAGATACCATATGGATAGAAAAAAATGAATATTCATATGATAATAATAAAATATTAAATAAAATACAAGAAATTTTAGCAGAAAAGAGGATTATAATTTGTTAGATACCAATGAAGCCATTTACAGGCAGTATGAGACACTTGGAATATCAAAGGAGGTTTTGGATTTCGGAACCTCTGTAGAAAAGGAGCTTAAGGAGCGTTTTGACAAAATAGACACAAATGCTGAGTATAATCAGCTTAAGGTAATAGCCGCCATGCAGAAAAACAAGGTGAGCGCAGAGTGCTTCCAGGCATCAAGCGGTTACGGCTACAATGACCTCGGAAGGGATACACTTGAGAGAGTGTACGCAGACTGTTTTGGCGCAGAAGATGCACTTGTAAGGCCTCAGATTACCTGTGGCACACATGCACTTGCACTTGCCCTCATGTCAAACCTGCGCCCGGGCGATGAGCTTTTAAGCCCTGTCGGAAAGCCTTACGATACACTTGAAGAGGTAATAGGCATACGCCCTTCAAAGGGCTCACTTGCTGAGTACGGCATCACATATGCGCAGGTTGATTTACTGCCTGACGGTGAGTTTGACTATGACGGAATAAAGAAAGCCATCAATGAAAAAACGAAGCTTGTCACAATCCAGCGCTCTAAGGGCTATGCTACAAGACCTACACTTTCGGTCAAAAGAATAGGCGAACTCATTGCCTTTGTAAAGAGCATAAAGCCTGATGTGATCTGTATGGTCGATAACTGCTACGGTGAGTTTGTCGAGGATACAGAGCCTATCCAGGTCGGAGCGGACATGATGGTTGGCTCACTGATCAAAAATCCGGGAGGCGGACTTGCACCAATCGGAGGCTATATTGTCGGCAAAAAGGAATGTGTTGAAAATGCCGCATACCGTCTCACATCTCCGGGACTTGGCAAGGAGGTTGGAGCTTCACTCGGAGTCATCCAGTCATTTTATCAGGGCTTTTTCCTTGCACCGACTGTCGTAAGCGGAGCATTAAAGGGAGCAATCTTTGCCGCAAAAATCTATGAAAAGCTTGGTTTTAAGGTGGTTCCTGACGGTACTGAAAGCCGCCACGATATCATACAGGCTGTAGAGTTCAATAACCGCGATGCCATGATAGCCTTCTGCGAGGGCATTCAGGCAGCAGCACCTGTAGACAGCTATGTGACCCCTGAGCCATGGGCTATGCCGGGCTATGACAGTGATGTCATCATGGCAGCAGGCGCATTTGTGCAGGGCTCATCCATTGAGCTTTCTGCCGATGGTCCTGTGAAGCCGCCATATGCGGTTTATTTCCAGGGAGGACTCACATGGTACCATGCAAAGCTTGGAATTTTGATGTCTTTACAAAAACTTTATGAGAGAAATCTTGTTAAGCTTGATTAGGTGTGCTACAATTAACTGAAAACTTTGCTTAAATCCGTTGTCAATCGCCTGGGAGAAGCGAAAGGGATTAATGCATAATAACAAAACAATTAAAAATCTGCCGGCTTCAGAGCGACCATATGAGAAATTTTTATCGCTTGGAGCATCAGGCCTGTCAGACGCTGATTTACTTGCCATCATTATAAAGACCGGCACAAGAGACAAGACTGTGATTGATATTGCGCAGGACATACTTTCCGGCAGTCATGGCAATCTGCTCAATCTCTATGAGATGTCCTATGAGGAGCTTCTTAGTATCCCCGGGATAGGGCAGATAAAAGCTATACAGCTTAAGGCGATAGCAGAGCTGTCGCTTCGCATAGCAAAGACAAAAAAGGTTCAAAGCATCAGAATGAATAATCCTCAGACAATAGCTGACTACTATATGGAGCAGATGAGGCATCTCACAAATGAAGTCGTCATTTGTGCCTATTTTGATGTAAAAAGCAGATTCTTAGGAGACAAGTTCATATCCAAGGGTTCACTAAGCTCATCTGTAGTGGACGTAGGCTCCATCATCAGGACCGCCCTGGACAAAAATGCATCAAAACTTGTTTTATTGCACAATCATCCAAGCGGAGATTGTACTCCCAGCAGAAATGATATTGCTGTCACAGACAGATTAATTGAGGGCTCAGGGATTTTTTCCATAGAGCTTTGTGACCATATCATAATCGGAGATAACGAATATTATAGCTTCTATGAAAATAAACTTATATAAACAGAAGACGAGGTAGAATTATTATGAGCAACAACGTTTACGGAATTGATCTGGGAACAAACAATTTCAAGGTATACTCAAAGGCTACAGGCAAGACAATGCTTGAGAAAAACACAATAGCCGTAATAGACAAAAATCAGATATATGCATATGGAGACCGCGCATATGCCATGTATGAAAAGGCGCCTGAGACAATCAACGTCATATTTCCTGTTGTAGAGGGAGTTATTGCTGACTATAATCTGCTTCAGACTATGATTTTTGACTTTTTGGAGCACAAGACAAAGGCACGTATCAAAAATGCCGAGTTCATCATCGCTGTGCCGACAGATATCACAGATGTAGAGAAAAGAGCATTCTACGAGCTCTTCTATAAGAGCAAATCAAAGCCTAAAAAGGTCATGCTCTGTGAGAAGCCTATCGCTGATGCTGTAGGTCTTGGAATAGATGTAAACGAGCCAACCGGTGTCATGATAGTAGATATGGGCGCTGACACAACAGAGACATCCGTTATTTCACTCGGTGGTCTGGTGCTTAGTGACCTGCTTCATTTCGGTGGCAACAGACTTGACGAGTCAATTATCTCCTTTGTGCGAAAGGAGTTCAATCTTGTAATCGGACAAAAGACTGCAAAGCTGTTGAAGGAGACTATAGGCTCTGCACTTCCGGGAAGAGAGGACAGTATGGTAGTAGTGGGCCGTGATGTGGTAAGCGGCCTGCCTATTGAGATGGAAATTGGTTCAAAGATCGTTTACGAGGCTATGAAGTCAAACCTTGAGTCTATATGCACATCAATAAAAATGATTCTTGAGAAGACTCCGCCTGAGCTTGCAAAGGATATCATCCATTCAGGCATTTATATCACAGGAGGCGGCTCACAGCTTGCAGGACTTGACCAGCTCTTTGAACAGATTACAGGTATAAAGGTCATCTGCTCAGAATGTCCTGAGGAGAGTGCAGTACGCGGGCTCGTACAAATAGTTTCTGATTCAAAATATAAGAGACTTCCGTTCAGCATCAAAAAATAATAACCGAGGTTAACATGAGTAAGAATTTTCGCAATCGAAAGAGAAAGCACAATAAAAAGCTGCCTGCAAGATACACACTATTGGTTATGACAGCAGTCTGCTTTGTGACCATGCTGTTAAGCCTTACCTTAAATATCTCCGGTGGCCCTTTAAAGACTGCTGCCGGATATGTATTCATCCCAATGCAGAAGGGTATAAACAGCTTTGGAATCCACATTTCAGATAAGGTTACAGAAATACGCACATTAAAAAATGTCAAGGCTGAGAATAAAAAGCTCAAGGCCGAGGTAGAAGAGCTTACAACACAGCTCACAACAAACAAACTTGAACAGTATGAGCTTGACAATTACAGACAGCTTCTGGATTTGGATGCCAAATATCCATCATATCCCAAGGTCGCTGCCAGTGTCATAGCAAAGGACAGCGGAAACTGGTTTTCTACCTTTACTATCGACAAAGGAAAAAAGGATGGAGTGGACGTAGGCATGAATGTGCTTGCGGGAAGCGGACTTGTAGGTATTGTTACCGATGCTGGCGATAATTTTGCCAAGGTACGTTGTATCATAGATGATGCCAGCAAAGTCAGTGGCATGGTTTCCACCACGGAGGACAACCTCACCGTCAGTGGCAATATAAAAACCATGAACGATGACAAGGTAATTACCTTTACTGAGTTAAAGGATGACGACAACAAGGTGAAAGAGGGCGATCCTGTTGTTACCTCATACGTGTCAGACCGTTACCAGCAGGGCATACTGATTGGCTATGTGACAAAAATCGAAAATAATTCCAACAATCTGACAAAATCCGGCACTATCACACCGGTTGTAGATTTTGAGCATATCGAAAATGTCATGGTCATAACACAGCTTAAGCAGACCGGTGACACTAAGACAGCTGACAACACCGAAAGTACAGAAACAGCCGGTGACAGCCAGACTGAAAATTCAACTGAAAATAAGTAAGGAGCAGCATGAGACGTAGAATTGTTTTATTTATAATAATAACTTTATGCTTTGTATTGCAGACCACGCTGTTTAAGACTCTTTCCTTTGCCAATATCTCACCAAACCTGTTGATTATAGCCGTATCATCCTTTGGCTTTATGCGTGGCAAAAAGGAAGGACTGTGGGTAGGCTTCTTTTGCGGCCTGCTTATTGACATATTTTGCGGAAATTATATAGGACTGTATGCTTTAATATATATGTATATCGGTTTTATCAATGGATTATTCCAGAAAAGATTCTATCCTGACGATATAAAGCTTCCTATGCTTCTGATAGGAGGCAGCGATTTGTTTTACAATCTGGTAGTATACTTTTTCATGTTTTTACTGCGTGGCAGATTTAGCTTTTTGTACTATCTGAAGTCAATTATCATACCTGAATTTGTATACACAATGGTTATCAGTATACTTTTGTATCTGGTATTTCTTAAGGTAAACCAGAAGCTGGAAGCATACGAGAAAAGGAGAGCAAAGAAATTTGATTTATGATATAAAAGATTTTCTGAAGAAATTTTTCAGCTCAAGACTTTTTGTATTGGCAGCAGTAATTATTCTCATGTTTGTCCTGCTTGCCGAAAGAGTCTTTACCCTTCAGATTATTAAAGGTGCGGATTATCAGAAAAACTTCATAATGCTGATTAAAAAGCCGCTGTCCATAGAGGCATCAAGAGGCAATATATACGATGTAAATGGTGAGCTGCTTGCTTACAATCAGCTTGCATACTCTGTAGTCATCTCAGACAACGGCAGCTATTCATCTACGAAGGAGCACAATCGTCTTTTAAACAAAGAGCTTAATGAAATTATCAATGTGATAAAAAACAATGGCGGCTCCATATATAATGATTTTCCGGTTGTTTTAAACGATGATGGTACATACAGCTTTACATTCACATCTGAAACCTCAAAAAAGAGATTTCTGTCAGATGTGTTCGGAAAGAAATATGATAAGCTCGAATACAATAAAGCACTTGGATTTGATGAGGCAAATGCCAGCGCCCAGAATATTATTGATTTTCTAAGCTCTGATCAGAATGAATGCTTTGATATAAGCAGCAAGTATGATACACAGGACACTTATGATATTGTAGTGATGAGATATGCCATAAAACAGAACCGATTCACTAAATACAAAACTACTACTATAGCAAAGGATGTAAATGATTCGATAGTAGCATATGTCAACGAGCATTCAGATACTCTTACCGGCATATCAATTGAAGAGGATACCATCCGCAAGTACAACTATCCTGAATATATTTCATCGCTCATAGGATACACAGGCAAGATATCTACCGACGAGTATAATGAGCTGTCAAAGGATGATGACTCATATACACAAAATGATATGGTAGGTAAGTCAGGCTTAGAGCAGTACTATGAGAGCTATCTACGAGGCAAAAACGGTGAAAAACAGGTCTATGTAAACAATGTCGGTAAGATAAACGAGGTAATAAGTCAGGAGAATCCTGTTTCCGGAAATGATGTCTACTTAAGTATTGACATCAAGCTGCAGGAAGCCACATACAAGCTGTTAGAGCAAGAGATAGCCGGAATTGTTTACTCAAAAATAAAATCCGGTGAAATACCTATAAGTGATGTTTACTTTGCACTGATCAACAACAATGTAGTTGACCTGACACATTTCAATGCATCAGATGCATCAGCAACTGAGCAGGCTATATACAATTCCTTCAGCGGTCAGCTGCAGGATGCATTATCCACTATTGACAGAGAGCTTGAAAGTGGTACCTCAGGCACTGCCTCCATGTCGGAGCAGACACTTGATTATTTTACATGTGTTATGTCAGTGCTAAACGATGATGGACTGCTGTTGAGCAAACAGATAGATACCTCTGATTCCACATATGCCTCATGGAAGGCTGGCACACTCTCACCGCGTGATTATCTCAAATACTGCATTTCAAAGCAGTGGATAGACATCACAAAGCTTGATGTGGACCAGAAGTATGCTGATTCAAGCGAGATTTACACAGCACTCTGCTCGTATATCAGGGATGCCATGACTGACAATAAAGACTTTGCCAAAATTATATACAAATATATGGTAAATTCCGGGGCGGTCACTGGACAGCAGCTGTGCCTTCTGCTTTTTGACCAGGGTGTACTCGATTATGACGATGCAACAGTAAGCAACATTGCTAATGGCTCCATTAGTCCATATGCATTTCTTATGGACAAAATAAACAATATAGAGATAACACCTGCACAGCTTGCCCTTGACCCATGTACAGGCTCCTGTGTCATAACTGATGTAAAGACAGGACAGCTAAAGGCTTTAGTCAGCTATCCGGGCTATGACAACAACAAGCTTGCAAACACTGTAGATGCTGATTACTACCAGTCTCTCAGAGAGGACAAGTCTAATCCGCTATGGAATTATGCAACCCAGGAGCAGACTGCACCGGGATCTACCTTCAAGATGGTATCAAGCACCGCAGGTCTTGCCGAGGGAGTCATTGATACTTCGTCAAAGATTAATTGTACCGGAATATTTACAGAAATCAGCAATCAGCCAAAATGCTGGATTTATCCTGGAGCGCATGGTATGGACAATGTATCTGAAGCTTTAAGGGATTCATGTAACGTATTCTTCTACACAACAGGCTTCAGGCTTGCAAGCAAGGACACCGGTTCATATGACGATGAAAACGGTATGAAATACATACAAAAATATGCATCTATATACGGACTAGACCAGAAATCAGGTGTTGAGATAGTAGAAAAGACGCCGTCCATTGCCACACAGTATCCTGTTATGGCAGCTATCGGACAGAGTAATAACAACTTTACGACTATTTCTCTTTCAAGATATGTGACAGCAGTTGCTTCCGGAAAGCTTTATGACTATAAGCTGATGAACAAAATTGTGGATGCAGACGGCAAAACAGTCAAACAGTATGATTCAAAATCAACCGATATATCAGGCACACTCACTCAAAGCCAGTGGGATGCCATCCATCAGGGAATGCGTATGGTGGTCGAAGACCTGCACGATGTATTTGGCGGCTTTACAGGCGTTGAGGTGTCCGGTAAGACAGGAACAGCACAGCAGGTTGAGACAAGACCAAACCATGCACTGTTTGTAGGATACGCTCCATCAAGCAATCCTGAAATTACAATAGCTACACGTATATCATATGGATACAGCTCACACAATGCTGCAGCTGCATCCAGAAATATAATTTCATATTATTATAATCTGGAGTCACTTGACAATTTACTCGCAGTCAAGGCTGAGGGTGTAAACTCATCAGTCTCAAGTGCCAGAACAGACTAGGAGGTTTATTTTTGTGAGTGAAGCAATAGTTTTCACTTCAGGAAAAGGCGGTGTTGGAAAAACTACGGTTATTTCCAATATCGGAGTTGAACTTTCACAGTTAGATAAAAAAGTCATCATGCTCGATACAGACATGGGACTTCGCAATCTGGACCTGGTAATGGGAATAGAGGACAAGGTCAATTACAATATCCTCGACATCTTAAACCGCTCATGCCGTATCAGACAGGCAATCATACGCAATAAAAAGTATCCCAATCTATATGTAATTCCTGCAGCACCTTCCATGGATACGCTATGCAGCTATGAGGCACGCTTCAAGATACTTATAGAGGAGCTTAAAGCAAGCTTTGATTATTGTCTGATAGATTCTCCGGCGGGTATCGACAGCGGCTTTTGGTTTTCAGTCTCACCTGCAGACCGTGCGATAGTAGTTACCACACCGCATGTATCTGCCATACACGATGCAAGGCGATGCATAAGCCTGCTCGACAGCGCACATCTTGACGATATATCAGTCATTGTTAATGCATATGACAAGCATATGGTAAGAAGGCATCAGATGATATCCGATAATGATATTACAGCACTTCTTTCTACCAGGATTATCGGCACTATTCCCTATGACAAAAGTGTTATCATTTGCCAGAACAGAGGAATACCTGTCCGTGAGGCCAAAAGCAGGCTTGGTCCTGTATTTGCCCGGATATCCGGTCAGATAATCCATTCCTCTGACGATATGAGAGGTGCCGCTGTATGATGCATAAATTTTCCAAAACAGGAGAATACG
>ADJS01007776.1_pt1 | contig 11206 bp, 11 predicted proteins | sample 268128 | NCBI WGS metagenome assembly ADJS01 (sample SAMN00007486, study PRJNA43253) | human gut metagenome | isolation source: feces sample TS28 | reverse complement strand
CCTGACTGATGCAGATCATTGATTTCTGTACATATATCTGATGTGAACACATCGGCAGTAATAAGTATCTTACGGAGTTTAAGCAAACTAATATTTAACTCATCTGCCAGTGATCTTAATGAATCTGCTTCTTCATAGGCATCTCTTAATTCTTGAAGAAAATTATTAAATTGAAGTTCTGGATTATATTCTGGTTTCTTTTTTGGTCTTCCTGCCATTTTTTAACTCCTATTTTCATGTGAATCCAATCATCTTGCACCTAAAACAGAGGCTTCCTTGCTCCGGACTAATGCTCCGATAGCTGTCCTCTGTTTCTTATTTTATTTCTTTCGCTTTCTGGAATATCCCAAATAATAGATGACACCGCCTACTGCTCCACCAAGTGTATTATAGGTCAGATCTGATATTTGAAATGTTCCAAGATGGAATAATAGCTGAATAAATTCTATCAGAAAAGAAAATACTGCTACAACTTTTGTGGCTTCCCAAACGGTTTTTCCAAATCTAATATTCTCAGATTCATCAAGTAATTCTTTTTGAAATGCCCACAATAGTAAAATAGAAAATGGAACAAATAACATAAAATTCTCTATAGATTCTGTTGTAAACTGTCCATCTTCATATAGTCCCCATCCTCCAAAAAGCTTTCCAAGTGGATCAAACCATATCTCACGATTTAAAACTGTTCGGAGTAATATCATTGCTGTATAAAAAGCTAATAAGAATGTCCGGCGAAAATTTGAAGAACTTCTAAATGCTCTCCACCATGTTGCTAACATGTTTCTAACAAAATCGTTCTTCTTCCATTCATGTTCTTTCGCATAAAGATATAAGAACATTGCAAGAAATGCAAGGAGAACGGCAGCCCAGAAGGGCTGATAAAGTGCTGATAATACATTATATGCTATTTTATTAAATATTTCGATTATCTTACTTCCCATCGTTCTCCTTTATTATTTATTTCAAATCTTCAAATAAATTCTTCTGATATACACCATCTTCTATCAGCTTGGCAAATGATTTCACTACATAGTCTTTATCCTCTTTATAGGTTACTCCAAACCATTTGTCATTCGTATCTAACACTTTTACAGAAACTTTACCTGCCTGAAGAAGTTCATCTATGTAGATTGGCAGTAAATATTCTGCTTTCAGAATATCTTTGTCTCCCATGTTAGCAAAGAACTCTTTAAATCCATCCTCTAAAGTCTGCATAAACTCCGGTGTAAGTCCCCACATATTCATGGATGCGTAGGATTCCGCATTAATTGAAGTGAGCTGTTCATCGTTGTCTACTGCTGCACCCTCTGGAGTCTTAACAATATTTGAAGTTTCATGAACTGCTGTGAGATAGCCTTCCTCATTTGTCTCGCAGATACCTCTGGTAACGGCACCATTCTCACTTAAAGTATTTTTTAAAATGAAACCTGCCATACAGAACTGATTCGCTTTTTCCGGCGTATAGCATACAAGGAAATCATGAAGCTTAACAAATGCTTCCTTTCCATAGTAGTCATCTGCATTGATAACTGCAAATGGCTCATGCAAAACTTCTTTACAGGCAAGAACAGCATGTCCTGTTCCCCAAGGTTTGGTACGTCCTGTAGGAAGCTCCACACCTTCTGGAAGTTCGCTTAATTCCTGGTATGCGTAGGCAATCTCCATATCAAGATTGTTGCAAATCTTTTCGATGCGGTCACCGATTGCTTCTTTAAATGCGTCCTTAATATCTTTACGAATAATAAAAACAATTTTGTTGAAGCCTGCTTCGATTGCATCATGGATAGAATAATCCATGATGATTTCTCCATTTAAGCCAACCGGAGCAAGTTGTTTGATTCCGCCGCCGAATCGGGAACCGATACCGGCAGCCATGATAACTAATGTTGTTCTCATAATTTGTTCTTTCCCTTAAAGATAATTATTCTACAGTTACACTTTTCGCCAGATTTCGTGGTTTATCTACATCCAAGCCTTTAGCTACACTGATGTAATATCCCAATAACTGTAATGGAATCACTGCAAGTGATGTTGCAAAAAGTGGATCTGTCTTTGGAATGTAGACTGTAAAATCTGCTGTATCTTCAATGTTATACTTTCCAAAAGTAGTCAGTCCCATCAAATACGCTCCTCGGCTCTTACATTCTAGCATATTAGAAATAGTTTTTTCATACAGTTCTGGCTGAGTCAATACACCTACTACTAAAATATCGTCTTCAATTAAAGAAATTGTTCCATGCTTTAATTCTCCGGCTGCATATGCTTCTGAATGAATATAGCTGATTTCTTTCATCTTTAAGCTACCTTCCATGCAGATTGCATAATCAATACCTCTTCCAACAAAAAATACATCATGGGCATTTACCTGTTTTGATGCAAACCACTGGATACGTTCTTTGTCTTCTAAAATCTTTGCAATTTTTTCTGGTAAAGTTTTTACTTCTTTAATAAGTTCAACATATCTGTCTTCTGAGATTTCTCCACGAACTTTTGCAAATTGGATTGCCAAAGCGTAAGTTGCAACAAGTTGTGTACTATATGCCTTTGTTGTAGCGACAGCAATTTCAGGTCCTGCTAAAGTATAAAATACTGAATCAGCTTCTCTGGCAATAGATGATCCAACTACATTTACAATTCCTAATGTTCGTACTCCTTTTTCCTTTGCTTCCCGAAGTGCCGCTAAACTATCTGCTGTTTCTCCAGATTGACTTATAACTACTACCAGACCATTCTTATCAAGCAATGGATTTCTATAACGGAACTCAGAACCAAGTTCTACACGAACAGGAATTTTTGCTAAGTCTTCAATTACATACTGTGCTGCAATACCAACATGATAAGCTGATCCACACGCAACAATATAAATCTGACTGATTTCTTTTATATCTTCTTCAGAAAGCCCCACATTTGATAAATCAATAAAATCCTCTTTCACAACAGAATTAATTGTATCACCTACAACCTTTGGCTGTTCGTGGATTTCTTTCATCATAAAATGTTCATATCCAGCTTTTTCTGCTGCTTCTGCATTCCAGTCAATAGTTTTTAATTCTTTCTCAATTTCATCTCCATCAAGATTATAGAAAGTAATTTCACCTTTTCTTACACGAGCCATCTCCATGTTACCAATATAATATACATTTCTTGTATATTTTAAGATAGCAGGTACATCAGATGCAATATAAGATTCCCCATCTTCTACTCCGAGAATCATCGGACTATCTTTTCTTGCAACATAAATTTCCTCTGGATATTCATTAAACATTACTGCCAAAGCATAAGAACCACGAATACGAACCATAGCATGATTAATTGCATCTACTGGTGTTCCTTCATATTTTGTATAATAATAATCAATAAGTTTAACTGCAACTTCTGTATCTGTATCGGAATAAAATGTATACCCTTTTCTCACAAGCTTTTCTTTTAATTCCTGATAATTTTCAATAATGCCATTATGTACTGCTACAATATTTCCATTATCACTTCTATGAGGATGAGCATTATTTTCCGATGGTTCTCCATGAGTTGCCCATCTGGTGTGACCAATTCCACATGAACCAACTACCGCCTTACCATCATTTGTTTTATCAGCAAGGATCTTAAGTCTCCCCTTTGCTTTCACAATATCAACTGGATTCTCACCATCACGAACAGCAATTCCTGCCGAATCATATCCTCGATACTCTAACTTGGACAGTCCATCTAATAAAATAGGTGCTGCCTGTTCTCTTCCTGTAAATCCAACAATTCCACACATAATTATTTACTCCCTTTTTCGCTTAGCGTGTCTCTTTTTCTTTAATTACAGATACAACATTATCAACATGTTTTCTACATATCTCCTCAGTTTCAGCTTCTACCATTACACGAATTAAAGGCTCTGTACCTGATTCTCTAACAAGAATACGTCCAGTATCTCCTAATGCATCAACAACTTTCTTTACAGCATCCTGAACATCTTTATCAGCCTGTGTAACTGCTTTATCTTTTACTTTAACGTTTACAAGAACCTGTGGATAGATATGTAAATCCTCTGTGAGCTGACTCATTTTCATTTTCTTTGCCATCATAACTTCCATCATTTTAAGGCTGGTAAGAATACCATCCCCTGTTGAAGCATATTTTGAAAAAATAATATGACCCGACTGCTCCCCTCCAAGTCGGCAACCATTTTTCTGCATATACTCGTAAACATATTTATCACCAACAGCTGTTTTGGCATAACCAATTCCCAGCTCGTCAAAGGCTTTATAAAGTCCAAAATTGGACATCACTGTTGTAACAACAGTATTTGTAATCAATTTCTCACGTTCCTTCATGTATCTTCCATAAACATAAAGAATTGCGTCTCCATCGACTACATTTCCCTTTTCATCTACGCAAAGACAACGATCTGCATCTCCATCATAGGCAAAACCAACATCCAGTCCTTTCTCGACTACAAACTTCTGCAATCCCTCAATATGAGTGGAACCGGCATCTGTATTAATATTGGTGCCATTTGGATCTGCATTAATTACATATGTTTTTGCTCCCAATGCATCGAATACTGCTTTGGCAATATTCCATGAACTACCATTGGCACAATCAAGTCCCACTTTCATACCCTTAAATGAATAAACACCCAGAGAAATCAGATAACCCACATATCTGTTTCTTCCAGAAACATAATCTACTGTACATCCAATTCTGTCCCGATGAGCGTATGGAATCTCTGCATAATCTTTGCCAAATACATTCAATTTACCATCAAGGTATGCTTCCACCAAAGAAATTGTATCTTCATCCATCTTTTCCCCATTGCCATTAATTAACTTGATTCCATTATCATAGTATGGATTATGGCTTGCTGAAATCATAATACCGCAATCAAATTCATCTACTCGTGCAACATAGGCAACAGATGGCGTAGTCGTCACATGAAGAAGATAAGCATCTGCTCCTGATGCTACCAGGCCTCCAACTAAAGAATATTCAAACATATAGCTTGAACGGCGAGTATCTTTTCCAATTACAATACGAGCTGGTGTATCATCACTTGATTGCTTCTTTAATTCACCATAATACCAGCCTAAAAAACGCCCGATTTTATATGCATGATCTGCTGTTAAATTCTTATTAGCTTCTCCTCGGAAACCGTCTGTTCCAAAATATTTTCCCATTTTATTTTAATTCCTTTTCTTTTTATAAAATACTTGTTATTGTACTTTCAACATGAATATTACGGTGCGGCAGAGCCGCCTGTCCGATCATCTTGCATCGGAATACTCACAGGTACGGACTATCTACCGTTTACTTCCCTTCAGTGCATTCTGTACATACTCTGTCGTCATAATCTTCTTAATCGTACCTTCTGCATCCAGTTGCTCTGTTTTCTTTATGGGGAGCCCCCATTGTTTCCCCATAAACAACTTTTCTCCATAACGAGTGCTAATGATATTCGTCCAAATGTCACCAAAAATCTGCTGAACAGCCTTTGCCAGATCATCGATATTCGAAGCATCCAACTCCTAGATAAACAACTGACCTAGATTTGCATGCTGGAATGCAAAAATAATCATGTTCACATCGGGGGCTGACCCTAAGATTTCTTCAATAAGCCCAAACTTATTGAATTTTCAGCATTCTGAGCTTAGATTGACTCTAGCAGTTATTTTTCATTTTTTTCAAAGCCACTAATGCTATTTTAATTCCTGCAATCATTCCAATGCAAATAATTATATATCTTAACCCAGTATAACGATACAATACTAAACCGAATAACGCAGCCATGATCGTTAATATCGCCATAAACAATACTGCCTTATCATTATATACTGATTTTTCTCCGGTCTCTTTAAGATGAACCTTTCTTGCGAATATAACCTGTGCACCTGCTAATACTATATAAGCTACCAGTGTAGTATATGCAGCTGCCATATAGCCAAATATATTTATACATATGTAGTTAAGTATAAGATTGATAATAGCTGCGATAATCGAAGAATACATGATATAATTCGTTTTCTTATGGTATACGAGTAAATTAGAATACATATTTGATACAGAAGTTAAAAACACTCCTGCTGCAATAGGTGGCATAATATAAATCGCCTCATAATATTCCTTAGTAGCTAATATTTTAACTATTTCTGGTGCTAGAAAAGTAAGCATAACAGCTATAATAGCATACGATCCCATTAAAGCTAATGATAATTCTTTTATTCTATTTTCTTTTTTCTCTATATTCTGATATAAATATGGTATAAACGATGAATTAATTGCAGTCCAAACCAACAGTGAAATTGAGCTTACAGTATATAAAGTACTATATATTCCAACTGCATCATTTCCCACCATTTTACTTATCATCATTCGATCTGAAACACTTAAAATCTGTGCTGCAAAAGCATAACCAATAAGGGGCGCACTTAGCTTCAAAGAGTATTTCCAATACTTTATATTTACTATCGTTTTCCCTTTTGCATATAATTTAATCCATAAAATTGCTGAAATTGCTATAGATACTATGTTAGTTGCATACAATCGCCCCACTGCAATTTGATCTGAACCCATTTTATTTAAATTTAAAACAACTATCATAGACAATATTGTTGATGCTAAAGCTGACCCCATTGTCAATACACCAGCTAATTTATATTTATATTCATATCTTTGTCTTAATAGCCAAAAATCCTGCGCCGGTGCAAAGAAAAACACTACAAGCATTAAAATCATCAGAACAGAAGGTAACCCTGTAATCCTACTCCAAATATTAGGTGTGAGAAAATAAATACAACCTAAAACAATGGCCATCATTGATGTTAATGTCAAAACAGACGATTGATATTGATCCCTTTCCCCCTCAAAGTCTTTCATTGCTGCCTGAAATCCACCTGATGTTAATGATAGTGTTGCAATTACATTCAATAATGAATACCAGGAATTATATAAATTAACCATTCCAATTTCACTTGTAGACATTATTCTCGTGAAAATTGGGACTGTAATCATTGATAATCCTCGTGAAAAAACAGACGCCATGGTATAAACCACTGCTGCTTTTACTCCCAAAGGATACTTTGTAGTTTTTTCTTTAGCATTTTGTTCTCCTTACTGCACTCTTTCTGTTTTAATTGGACGTACATGAATGCACAGATAGTAGGTGTGCATCCACTGCATTCCTGTTTTCTGCTAGAATACCAGAATTTTGCATTTCCTAACAAATCACTCTACCATCACACACTTCGCAAGTATTGACCTTGTCCCTTACGCTTTATATCCATTTTCACAAATTACATTGACCACTTCATCAACATACTTCTGGCATGTATCTTTGTCAGGCGCTTCCACCATCACACAGGCAACCGGCTCTGTTCCTGATTCACAAACCGAAATACAACCAGTATCTCCTAGTGCTTTTGTAACCTTAGACACTGCAAACAATTCATAATGCTAATATCTAAAATATTGTTCATAAAACATTACCATGATCATACTCCATTACTGACTGGGTATCCAATCTCAAGGAATATCCTTTATATACGATTGTCAGTGGATTTCTCCCTGATAATGTACCAGACATTGGCACTTTTTATAACTTCGACATATCTGGAATTCTGACCAGAAACATCTTTCTGTCCAACTTAAACATATAAGAAGAAAATTCCAAAAGAGGAAAAGCATAGGGAGAAGCACCCAACACTAAGAATACTTCATAGCACGGTTTCTGGACTTTCACAAGAATCATCCGCTTCCAGTTCCTTCCCTCAATCTCCTCTCCCTGATCTACCGTTTGTCCAAAGAGCAGCTCCTGGATGTTTCATATTTAAAACTTTTATAACATCATTTATATTCTAACACTATCTCACTTACACTTATTCAAAAAATCATTAAATCGTTCTATATATTTATCAGGCGTAAATAATTCATTTGCAGTTCTCAATGCATTATTTTTTATTTCTTCAATTTGCTCTCTTGGCAGATTAATAATACTAAGTAATGTGGTTTCTAATGTATTCAAGTCATTATCACTAACAAGGAATCCATTATACTTATCTTTTATAAATAGATCCGTACCTCCTACAGATGTACAAATACTAGGAACCCCTAACATCATTGCCTCGCAAAACTTTGTCGAAACTCCTGCTTTCGCATATCTTTTATTCATCCGTAATAAAACTGACAGATCTGCCTTTTCTACTATACTTAGCGTTTTATCATGTGACAATCTTCCATGGCAGTAAATTCCATATTTTTCTAATTCAATGTTCCCTACTAACTTCTGAACTTGTATTTTATCAGGACCTATTATATCAATGATAATCCGTACTTCGTCAGCATTTAATCGAATTATCGCTTGTAATAAAGTATCAATATAATCCTTTGAAGCCAATGCACCTGCATAAACTATTTTCAGCACTTTTCTATTATCTGAATTTTCTCTTATTAGCTTTTTCTTTTTATCAGCTTCCGGAAAAATTGGCGGTAATAAAATAGTATTACAATTTTGTTCTAAGTAATGTTGATACAAATATTTGCTTATTGCTATAACATTACCAACTTTTTTATCAATATATTTTTTTTGTAAATCTTTCTCTGTGTTAATAACTCTCGAAATGATTCCCTTATAATCTTTAGGATTTCTCCATTCCGTAGTTTCTATTACCAACTTAAATCCTTCTTTTTTAGAAAGCTTTAACATTTTTAAAATATATAATATCGAATTTGGTTCATATAATATGACCACATCAGGTTTTATTTTGTCAATATATTTTTGTGTTTGCTTAAAATAAAATTTTCCAAATACTTGATCCAAATTCCAATAAGCACCTCTTATCTTTCCTTGTCCCGGATAAGGATCCATGTATTGATATGTCAACTCATCCACTTCTTCCATTCTTTTTCCATCAGAAGCCAACTCACATAATACATGAACTTCATGTCCAAAAGTTTTCATAAATATGCCTCTATTTCTGACATGAATTGATGATGCCGTGTCTGGATATCCGACATTTCCAATATATACTATTGTCATGAATTGCCACCCTCCCTTTACTAATTTTTTCTCTTGATAAAACTTACAATGCACATAAAAGCTTTAATTTAATCTTCTAATAATTTTTCCCATTCCTTCGCTATTTTTTTTACATTTAGTTGTTCTCTTAACTCACTTGCTTGTTTTCCCAGTCTTTTTGCTTTTTCTGGATTTTTTAGTAATCCTATTATTTCATTAGCAAATTTTCTGTCATCGCCAACAGGTGTAAGTATGCCATTAATGTTATTTTTTATAACCATTTTAGCACCACCTATCGGACAATCTGTACATACCACAGGAAGTCCTATTGCCATAGCTTCTAACATTGAATTAGACATTCCCTCATAATCTGATGATGATACAAAAACACCAGCATTTACTATATACTTTTGAACATTTGCTTTGTCCCATAAATTTTACGTTATCAAAAATTTTTAGTTCTTTAGCATATTTTTCTAATTCCTCTTGCTGTTCTCCCTTACCATATATTTCTAAAATATATTCTGGAAATACATCGAAAACTCTTTTCATTGCCCTGAGTAGCATGAATAAATTTTTTTGTTGACTTAATCTATTTACAGCTACAATTCTTTTGTCTCTCACTCCATCATATGGATTCGGAATTGATGACGTAATAGGATTTGCAATTACTCTTGATTTTTTCTCTAAACTCTTACCAAAATACTGTTTTGCATCCTCAGTTTGAAAAACCACTCTATATGCTTTTTTATAACTATATTTTACATAAATCTTTTCATACCAATTGTAAAAAAATTGTGGAGCATTTCTTTCCGATAAAATAAATTTATATTTATTTAATAAATTTCCTAATATCAAATATTGATATCCTAAACCTAACGAAATCACATAATCTGGTTCTTGATTTTTCAATATTCTTTTCAATTCTTTTATTCTCAAAAATATTACACTTTTTCCCTGTGTTCTCAGGTAAATAATCAACTTTGATTTTCGGATTAATCTCATAATTGTTATTTACCTTTGAAAATACAATAAAAAACACTTCATAACCGCTTTCACAAAAATAATCAGCTAGGGCAACTGTAACTCTTTCAGCACCGCCTCCACCTAGACTGCCTATTAAAAATGTTATCTTTTTCATTAATCTATAATTTTCCATAATATTTTTCTCTTAACGCTTTTCCAATAAGTATCATTACAATAACGCCATTATATCCCAACTCAATTTGATAATATGTAGAAACTCCCATATACGCTAGTAACACAAATAATCCGACAAATTTTGCCGCTTTAATCACTATCTTATTTTGCTCATTATAAATTTTACTGTTTTTTAAAATGGATGCATATACACATAACCATACGATCACTGGAAAAATCCCATAATGGAACATGACAAACATAAACTGATTATCAAAATAAGTATAATTTATATTTCCTAAGTAGCTATAAGAAGCATTTATACCTAATCCAAAAATTAAATCTTTCCATGAATGCTGCGCAAAAAAGATTACGTATTGTCCACTTCTGGTATCTTCAACTCCCCTATTGAATAAATTTCCTGTGATTTCTGGAAAAACATAAGAAACTCCCAATATTACTATGAAAATCAGCAAAAGCCCCATTAAAAACTTAACATATCTATTCCTATTACCCAGAACAGCAACAAATACAAATAATAGTATTAATGTCTGTAATACCCAAGCTCTTGACTGTGTAATAAACGCAGCGGCAATAATAAACAATAAATTACCGTATATTATTTTTCTTTTATTTTTTTTATGGAAATCTATAAAGGTCATAATGCAAGCAGATGTAAACCAGCATGAAAAGATTCCCTTATATGAAGCATTCATAGGCCAATTTATTCCATAATTAGACCAAAAAGAAAAAGCTGCAATATAAAAGCAACAACAAAGGAGTATATTTATACGTGATAATTCATTCTTCAATATATTCCATATATTATTATCAAAACCAAGTAGCAATGACACTGGCAACAAAATAACTGATGTAGAAATTGCTTCAAAAAAACAGATTGAACAGGTGCTTTATCTAATGACAATATAGTCCAAATCAAATAATAAAAAATCAAGCTTATAAGCAAAATTCTTATTCCTACACGGATTTTTTTTATGTACTGTATACTACATCTAAATATCAACACAAAAAGAATAACACTTGAAAAACTCAAAAAGAAAGTTCCCC
>ADJS01011934.1_pt1 | contig 11234 bp, 14 predicted proteins | sample 268128 | NCBI WGS metagenome assembly ADJS01 (sample SAMN00007486, study PRJNA43253) | human gut metagenome | isolation source: feces sample TS28 | reverse complement strand
TTCTGGATCGTTTTCGTGCTGGCATCGGTGATTTTCTTGCTCAGATCATCAAAAAAAGCCATGTCATTTTCCCGCCCTTTCTGGAAATTCTCTTTACCTATTATAATACAAATTGCGCCTTATTTTGTCAATGCTTATTGGGATTTTCTCGAGGGGAAATGCAGTTGATTTTATACGGCCCCAAGCTCCATTTTGACGATGGGCATCTTCATCATGCCATCGCCTGCAACGCTCTACACAGTTAGCGTTATCTAGCTCAAGTATGCCTACCCACGACAAAATGTCAACTGCCTCTTGACAAATCGAAAACGCCGTCTATAATTATCTTTGGTAATTACCTTTGGTAATCATCAATCTACACAGAAGGAGCCCCCCCTATGACCGTCAAGCTCATCAAGCAAATGATCGACGCGTGCCGTTTGGGCAAGCGGGCGTGCGACATGATGACGCCGCTGCCAAAAGACGTTCTGCCGTCGTATATTCATGTTCTGGACACTGTCCACACGCTGGAAGCGGCGGGCGGGCCTGTGCGCGTGTCCGACATCAGCGACGCGCTGGGCCTGCCACGGCCCGGCGTGACCCGTACCGTCAAGGATATGGAGGCTAAAGGCTACCTGACCAAATCGGCCAGCCCCGACGACGGCCGCGTCACCTACATCACCGCCACCGAAACGGGTCGCCAGCTGTGGGATAAGTACGATACACAGTACTTTTCCGAGCTTTTACCTGCCTTGCAGGACATTCCGGAGGAGGATGCCGCCTGCATGATTCGCACCATCGAGACGCTGTATCAGGTCTTAGCCGAAAGGAGAAATAACGTTGGTAAGCAATAAATCCGATTTTACCCAGGGGAACATCCTGCACAAGCTGACCCTGTTCATGCTGCCCATTCTGGGTGCGCTGGTCCTGCAGGCCGCCTACGGCGCGGTCGATCTGCTCGTCGTCGGGCATTTTGGCACCACGGCGGGCCTGTCCGGCGTATCCACCGGCAGCCAGGTCCTCAACCTCGTCACTTTCGTTGTCACGCAGCTTGCCATGGGCGTGGCCGTGGTCATCGGCTGCGCGGTGTTTGCGCTGGTGTTCTGGAAGGGTGATGTGCTGGCCGGGCTGTTCACCAAGAACGCGGCTGTCGTGGCAAACGCCTTTGCCTATTTGAAGGGGTTTGCACCGGAAACCATCGGAACAGCGATTCTTTTCACGATGCCGGGTTACTTTAACGGCAACAATCAGACCGTATTCACGATGGCGCAGGGCATCATCCAAACGCTGCTGGTGCGCCTGCCGCTGGCCTATTACATGAGCATCCAGCCCAACGCGAACTTGACGAACATCGGCGTTGCCGCCCCTGTCTCGACAGGGGTAGGCGTGCTGCTCTGTGTCGGTTTCTACGTGTGGTGGAACCGGAAGCTGGCGAAGCAGGCACAGCTGTAACAAAAACACCACCTGAAGGGTTCAATCCCCACGGGTGGTGTTTTTCTGCGCTATTCAGCGCGGATTACGCTTTTTTCGCGGCCTTCTGGTCTTTCAAAAAGCCCTTGTATGCCTTGTATTCTTCGGTCTTGCGCAGTTTTCTTACGCCGAAGATCCACAGCACGATGCCCAGCAGGCAGAAGAACGCTGCCGCGCAGGTGATGATAATGACCATCGTAATAACCGTCGGGCGGGTCAGCTTAATCGTCGTGTTTGCGCCGACACCGTTCATACCGCAGCTGTTGGCGATGGCGTACAGGTTATGATGGCAGGCCTCACGCATGGCGCTGACGATGACACCGTCGTTCTTGTACTCAGGCAGTTTGTCGGTGACATAGGGCATCATAGCGTCGTAGATGGACACGCCCGCCAGCACGCCGTCCGGGCCGTTGACGTAGACGTTCAGCACGTTGTCGGTAATGACCATGCCGTCGCAGCCCCACTCGCCGCGCAGGATGCCGTTGACCAAGCCCGCGTTGCCGCCGGACCAGACCGCGCCCCAGCGGGTGTAAGCAATCATAACGCCGTTGCCGTTGCCCACCTCGATGGGAGCTTGGAAGGCTTTCAGGTAGACTTCGCGGGCAGCCTGCTCGTTGATCCAGACGCCCAGACCGATGCGATCCTGCTCGCAGTCGTTCAGCGCAAAGTGCTTCATGACGACGTGAACGCCCTTTTCCTGGATGGCGGCAACCTCGTAGGCGCTCATCATACCGGAGAGGAAGCCGTCCTCGGAGTAATACTCAAAGTTGCGGCCGCCGTAAGGGGTGCGGTGGATGTTGTTGCCCGGGCCGTACAGGCAGGCAATGTTGGCGTTCAGGCAGTTGTTGCCGATGATCGTGCCGACCGCAGTCATCAGGTCGGTGTTGAAGGTCGCAGCCATGACGTCCTCAGACGTAAAGGCCGTGGCAGTCAGCTGGGTAGCGCCGCTGCCCAGCAGGCTGGCGGTCAGGCCCTGGGGGCCGTTCTCATCGCGGGTGCCGGGGGCCTCGATGCTCTTGACCGGCATCGTCCAGTGGAACGCATCGCCAATGAGGGTGTTCATCTCGTCGAAGGTCAGGTTGTCCAGCAGGTCGTCCCACTTCGGGTCGTCGTAGTCGAGGCCGATCATGTCATACAGGGTGATGCCGTTGTTCTTGCCCATGGCAGGCAGGTTCACGGCCTCGTAGTCGGCGGGGTCGTAGCGGATATCCTGCAGGTCTTTCTTCAGCTGCTCGGTCAGGGCCAGCTTGACGGTCTCGGTGGGCAGGGTACCGTTCCAGTCGCTGCGGCTCAGCCAGGTCACAGTGTTGTCCTCGCCGTCGTACAGGTTCGGGTCGGCGCAGGACAGCTGGTTGGTGATGGCGGTGCCGTTCTCACTGACAGAGTAGGTCGTGGTGTCGAGCTTGTCCTCAGTCCACGCATAGGTCAGGTCGGCGTCGCCGTCGGCGGTCATCTTGCCGTTGGTGGAAGCCACCGTGTAGCCTTTGGCAGCCAGGATGTTGTTCACGGCCTCGTGGGCGTCGTTGGCGGCGGTGAAATAGTAGTCGCCGGCATCCAGAATGTAGGTGCCCGCGCCGTAGGTGTCATAGCTGGCGATATCGCGCTTGTTGACATTCATGGTAACGATCTCGGAGGTGCCGGGGGCCAGCTCTCCCGTCTTGCCGAATCCGACCAGGGCGACGGCGGCCTTCTCGACGCCGTTCTGCTTGTCGTAGTCGGTGTAGGGGCTCTGCACGTAGAGCTGCACGGTGCGCTTGCCCGCGACTGCGCCGGTGTTCGTGACCTTGACAGCGACGGTATAAACGTCCAGCGCGTCGTTGTAGTTGACGGTCATATCGCTGAACTTGAAATCGGTGTAGCTCAAACCGTAGCCGAAGGGGTAAGCCACAATGTCGCCGTAGGCGTAGTCGCCCGCGTTGCCCGCGCCCATGACGTAATCCTCATAGCGCGTCTCGTAGTACTTGTAGCCTACATAGATGCCCTCCTGGTAGATCATGTAGGTGCTGCCCTTGGCAGGCACATCGCCGCCCTCGACATAGCCGTCGTAGACGCTGGGGGTGAAGTTCCACATGGCGGGGGCGCTGTAATTGTCATAGCAGTAGGTATCGACCAAACTGCCGGAGGGGTTGACGTCGCCGACCAGAATCTGGGCAACGGCGTTGATGCCGGAGATGCCCACGTCGCCGATCCAGAGCGCGGCATCCACGTCGTAGTCGTTGTTCTTCAGGAAGTCGACCTGCAAGGCGTTAGCGGAGTTGATGAGGACGATGATGCTCTTGATCTCGCCGTTTTTCTTCATGGAGGCGAGGTTTTCCAGCATAGATTTCTCGTTGTCGTCCAGTGCCAGGTAGTTGACCTCGCCGTAGCTCAGGTCCGCACCCTCGCCGCCGACGCGGGAGAGAGTGACGATGGCTGCGTCGCCGTACTGAGCGACGCTGGACTTTACATCATCGGTGTAGACGTCCCAGGGCACTTCCGCCGTGGTGGCGCTGGCGGTGGATACCGTACCGCCATTGGCGCGGGTGTAATCCTTGCCTGCGCCGGTGGCGTAGAAATCCCACAGCGTAGGGTTGACGGTGACACCGACCTTTTCGAGGGCGGTGCGCAGGGTGTCGGCGGTCGAGGCATCGATATTGCCGGAGCCGGTGCCGCCGTAGACGAGGTTGACGCTGGAGGAGGAGAAGGTGCTGACCTTCGCGTCCTTGGCCAGGGGCAGCGCGCCGTTGTTCATCAGCAGGGCCGCGCCCTCAGCCTCGACCTGCTGGGCGACGGTCAAACCGTAGTCGACCATCTCTTCCGGCGAGGAAAAAGTCGGTGGTAAAGTACTGTGCGTTGGGATCTTCGTTTTCCAGTTTCCAGAACGTGCCGCCGACAAACGCCGCAACTGTGTTGTCGAAGGTATTCAGGATGGTACACAGGGGGATGAAAATGACCATGAGGATGGCGCAGAGGATCGTCAGGATCTTCCACCCCAGGACGGTCTTACGCTTGGCTTTTTTGTATGCCTTTTTCAGCGCTTTCTTTTGGGCTTTGATTTCGTCCATGATTCTCTCCTTGTTTTTATTTTTAACGGTACAACGCCATTGTACACGATGTAGTAACACTACTGCAACACTTTGCGAAATTCGGTCGTTTTTCTGCGAAATTCGGTTTTGCAGCTACAAAAGCAAGGAGCATTCTTTGTGCAGAGTACACAAAAGAAAGAAAAAACCGTCCTTGTCAAAGGGAGTCTTTAAAATTCAACCCCTTCTCTCGCTGCCACGCCTTTACTATATGGGTGTTTCTCGGCGCGCATCTCGGTCGCGTAGTCAGCCTGTTCCAGCATCCAGGCAGCGGGATTGCGGCCGGTGAAAACCACCTCTCTCCCCTGCCCGGCCAGCGCGGCGGCCTGCTGTAACAGGCTCTCGTCCACCAGGCCGGTACGGCAGGCCGCGCAGGCTTCGTCGAGGACCAGCAGGTCAAACGGCGCGGCCAGCGCGGTGCGCATGGCAGCGTTGTTGTGCTCCCTGGCTTCGGCCTTCTCGTCGGCGGTCATCAGCCAGGTGAATTTCGCGTTCGGGCAGGCGTGGACGTCGGCCCCGCAGCGGCGCAGCAGTGCGATTTCGCCGCTGGAACCGTCCTTTAAAAATTGCAGAATCGTCACGTGTTTTTCATGGCCCAGCGCCCGCAGCGCCAGCCCCATGGCGGCGGTGGTCTTGCCCTTGCCGTCGCCGTAGTAGATATGCAGCATGGTATAGCCCCCTTTGGGGGTATTATAGCATATTTTCCGCAAACAAAAAACCGGGGCGAACTTCTCTCGTTCGCCCCGGGGATGTTAAATGATTGGAGTCATAAGCCTCATACCCTTTATCGTTGGTTGCGGTCTTTTAACTCAGTACATTGGAGTATCTCCTATGGTATCAGGTAAAGTTCCACTTGCTTAGTCGGGTGGTGTTTCTGCGGTCATATCTGTACCGCCCCTCTCCTGATATATATGTGTCAAGGGTCTTTTTGTGACGGCCCCTGGGTCTCTCTAACAAAGTGCCAACCTACCGTGCATCATATTTTTTCAATCTTTTACAAGTTATGACTTGCGGCTTCGGATGCGGTTTGTTCAGCACTTATAGGCGACCCAGGCCCGCCGGTGATGAATAGGATCTTTAAAGTTTGCCATTGGACTTGAGCCTCCTTCCTTCCGAAATCCGACCGGCGCTTGGAACTTTTAGTTCCTTATCTCCGGCTGTTTTCTTTCTGTGACTATACTATATCACACCCCCGGCTGTGCGTCCATTCGCAGAGTTCACAACGTTGCGGCGTCAGATTTGTGCAGGTTCGGCCCTTGCGCGGCAGCGGTGCGCGTGGTATAATAGAAGTGTTGGGGCCGCGTCGGAAGATGCGGCTTTTTTGTTGACAAAGGAGAATCACCATGAAAATCGCAGTCACCTATGCTGACGGCCAGGTCTACCAGCATTTTGGCCACGCCGCACAATTTAAACTGTACACTGTCGAAAGCGGCATGATTTTAGACACCGCCGTTGTGGATGCCACAGCCAGCGGTCACAGCGCCATGGTCAGCTATTTGCAGCGCCAGGGCGTAAACACGGTCATCTGCGGCGGCATCGGCGGCGGCGCGGTCAGTGCCCTGGCCGGGGCAGGCATCCGCTTGTTTGCCGGGGCGACCGGCAGCGCCGACCAGGCCGTGCTGGCCCTGTTGGCCGGGAAGCTGGTACACAACCCAGAGGCTGCCAAAGGGCATTGCGGGGGGCACCATTAAAGCCTCCCTTGTTAAAGGGAAGTAGACGGCGTAGGCGGCCGGAGGGATTTTTCCCCCAGGGCCGCCCACATGGCCACGCCCAGCGTGAAGATTGGCGGCTACGACGTGCCCCATGAGCAGATCGTGGCTGCCGCGAAGAAAACCCGCTGCGACGACTTTATCACGGCCCTGCCCGACGGCTACAACACGGTCATCGGCGAAGGCGGCGCAAGCCTTTCCGGCGGCGAGAAGCAGCGTATTTCGATTGCTCAAAGGGCTATGGATCTTCTGACCGATTGATATTCAGCATTAATAGAAAAAGCAAAGCGGATGCTGCTTTGTAATTTCGATTCGCGTATTTATTTATGCGTTATTCTCCGCAACCGCCCCGGCATTATCGACAACCTCAGTCTCCGCCTCAGCCACCCAGCCGGACACCGCATCCGGAACATCTAATTGTACGGTGCTTTTGCTCAAAAAATGAGGTACCTCCTTTAAGCAGTTTGGCTAAAAGGGGGTACCTCATTTTTTTGGGGCAATGCCGCATAATGCTAAATGACGATACGGCGAGCAAGGTGCGGCGGTTGACCGTTTCTTTCTGTTTTACTTCTTATGGGTCTTGCGTTTTCTCTGTCCGCGGCGGAAAAGAACCACCACCAGAAAGAGTATTACAGCGGCACCGATGTACAGTGTGTAAGCGCGTTTGAAAGACCGCACTGTATAATGAATGACCGCTTGTACAGTCTTGGCTGGCGCGTCATCCTCGCCGTTATAAGCTACTCGTCTGGCCTGCACGATCAGGCGATGGGTATTGATACCATAGGGGGTGCAGGTCATCAGAGAATCGGCCATCCTTCTTGTCCTTTACGCCTTATTCAAATTTGGTGCATTTATACGATTGATCATCCGCGTTGCTTACTGTGCCGGCGTTGTTAAGATTCGGAATTCGGCAACAGCACGCGCGCTACATCACTTTGCTATGAACAGCACCCCGAGCGTGCCCGGGCCGCAGTGGCTGGAAATCACGCCGCCGGCTCTTGTTTCAAGGATTTCACAGAATACATTAAGTTCTTTCAGATAAGAGCGCACTTCCCCCACTACCTCACGGCTGCAGCCGGAGTGGGTAATAAAGACCCTCTCCGGTCGGGCTGCCTTCAGGTCAGCTTCCATGTCCTTCACATAGGCCATAATCACATTGTCGATTTTCCCGCGGTACTTCTTTGTTGCCCGCATGGCACCGTTTTCCACCACGATCTTGGGGTGCAGCCGCAGCGCACTACCTGCCAAAGCGGCAACGGCATTGCATCGCCCGCCTCGCCACAGGTATACCAATGTATCAACGACAAAGCTTGCCCGCACCTTCGGGATGAGTTTCCTGACGGCAGCGGTGATCTCTGCCGCCGTATGCCCCTGCTCCGCCATGATGGCAGCTTCCAACACAAGAAGTCCGATCCCGGTAGAGAGATTCTCGGAGTCGATGATCGTGACCTGCGCAGCGGCATCCAGCTCCTCGGCGGCAAGGCGCATGACATTGCCGGAGGTGGACATGCTGCCGGAGATCGAAAAGCAGATCACCTCACGGCCGACCTCAACATACGGCTGCAGCAGCACTTTGGCATCCTCCAGAGACGGCGCAGAGGTTTTCGGCGTTGCCTTGTTTGCATCCGCCCACGCAAAAATGCGATCGGGTGTGGTATCTTTGCCGTCCCGGAACTCATTTTCGCCCAGCAGGATATGCAGCGGCAGAATATCGATATCGTACTTTGCCGTCAGCTCCTGTGAAAGATCGCAGGTACTGTCTGAGATGATTTTGACTTTTTGGCCGATTTCCATGGCGTAGCCCCTCCTCAATTTCTGTCACGCTGTCTGTGTGTCAAAAAACGCATCTTCTCATCACAGAGAATACGGGGCACTTTTCAGACAGCATACCTTTATTTTACTACCATTTTTTGAAATGACAAGAAAAATATCGCAGGCAGCCACGCAGCCAACGCACCCGCATACAGGTTTTGCCAAGGGGTTCTATTGTCACAGGCAAAATACCGCGTACAGCAGTACGATTTTTTTGTTATCCTCTATACCGAAGTTTTTGGCGCTCAGCTTAACAGCATAAGCCGGATGGTAGGTTTCCATGTACACCCGCAGGCTTTTGGCTCAAAGTCGTCCTGTGTCCGACACATAGATCTTAAAAGCATCTATATCGCGGTAGCGGTGCTCAATGTGCTGCCAAATGCCATGATGGCAGATATTGTTCCGTATGGCACCGTGACGACGGGTGTCAACCAGGAGGGCATCTTCGGCGCAGCAAGGGGTATAATTCAAAATAGCGTTTTCACACTTTTACTTTTTGCGGCGCTTATAGTCCTCCTCAATATCTTTTTTCCATGCAGCACCTATGGGAGCAGCGCAGCGAAAGGCAGTGACTGCTTTGTTGAGACATTCGTAGTTGACCGCAGTACCTGCAGAATCGCAGCAGTAGTCTGCAGCATGGTCAGCATCGATACCTATATGCCGAGCGGTTTCAATGGCATCGATGTTGGTGCCGAGGAACAGAAATTCCCAACCATATTTTTCCTTCTCGGTTTCAATCATGGAACGCACCTTTTCAATGCTGTAGTGACGGCTTGCATTTTCCATCCCGTCCGTTGTGATAATAAGCATTGTGTGCTCAGGAACATCCTCGGGTCGGGCATATTTGCGGATGTTTGCAATGTGATGAATAGCACCACCGATGGCATCAAGTAAAGCAGTGCAGCCACAAACCTGATATTCTTTTTCGGTAAGAGCTGGTACATTTTCAAGCTTCAGCCGGTCGTGGATCACTTCAGAATAGCTATCGAACAGTACCGTAGAAACAAAAGCCTCTCCGGGTTCTTTCTTCTGTTTGGCAATCATCGAGTTGAAACCGCCGATCGTATCGGTTTCCAACCCACTCATGGAGCCGCTGCGGTCGAGTATGAACACGAGTTCGGTCAGATCCTTTTTCATAATAAAACCTCCGATAAGTATAATAGGGATACTTGGAAAACATTTGCCTTCCTTGTATCCCTATTATACTTATCAGAAGAATGGATTTGGTCGCTTTGAAAGCGACATCATGCACCGATCAGCTGTTGGTCAAAAGCGAAGAGAGCTTCATTAATTTCGAATACGTTATAGTTTCCTTGCTGAATGAAATACTCTACGATCACATCTGCTTTGTTGGAACGAGACAATGCAAAACCAGCCTTTTCCAGCATTTCTTTGATTTCTGCCAATGGAAGTTCTAGTGCCAACGCAAATGCAAGAACGGTTGTTTTTCTGGGCTTATAGAATTTATCGTTGCGAATCTTAGAGAACAGCTTGCGGTCGATGTTTGCGTTCTTATAGCATTGGGAGTCTGTCATTCCCTTTTCGTCAATCTTGCGAAGAAGCATTTCAGAAAAGCTCTCATCCAATTGATTTACAGCCTCCTCAAGAGACGATGGTCCGGAAGGAGCAGGTATTCCGCAGATTGGGGTCTCTTCGAGGCCGAAAGATTCGCTCGCAGCAAAACTTTTTCGGCTCAGCTTGTAGAAGAGCTGGTCGTCATGGATATCCACATAGTGGTCATCTATGTATTCAGCAATATCAGCGTACAATTTGCTGCTTATTTGATATGTACGCTTATCGAATACTACAATGTAGGCCTGCATATCGTTATTTTCCAAGAATGCAGTGATGGTATCTGTAGCGATTTTGAGAGCTTTGTCTTTTGGATAGCCGTATATGCCGGACGAAATCAAAGGAAAAGCAATCGACTCACAGCCATACTCTTTGGCAAGTTCTAAGGATCGCTGATAGCAGGAAATCAGCGCTTGTTCTTCCCCACTATGTCCGCCATTCCAGACTGGTCCCACTGCATGTATGATGTATTTGCAGGGCAGTCGATATCCTTTTGTGATTTTCGCATCACCAGTTTTGCATCCGTGCAGCGTGCGGCATTCGGCCAGAAGCTCTGGACCAGCAGCACGATGGATGCAACCATCGACTCCCCCACCACCAAGCAACGAATTATTGGCAGCATTTACGATGGCATCGACGGCCATCCTCGTTATATCGTTTCGAACAATTTGTAACGGCATGCGTTGTTGCACCTCCTCAGAAAACGGCACAAAGGTTGTTTGAACCTATTATATCACAGCTTGATAAAACAAAGTACTGATTTTGATAAGGAAGAATAAAAAGTTGTACCCGTATCCCCTGTATATTGCCAAGCGCAACCGCACCCTTGTCAGCAGTGCCCCCCCCCCGAAGGGGATAACCGGCGCGGGAGCGACGGTTAGCAAGCATTGCATGTGGGACCCATTTGTATCGTTCAGGGACACCCTGAAACCCATTTTTGACGACACTAAAAAGCAACGGCGGCCGATACATGGTATCGGCCGCCCATTTTTTATCATTGCAAGGTGATGCGGATGACAGATCCGTACCGCTACCGGAAGCGCGGAGCTGCTGCATCAGGTTGGCGGGCGAACTCGGTTCACCCCTGCATATGCTGCGCTTAGCGGGATGCCAACACATCCCCGGCAACTGACGTATGCCCCACGTTGCAGAATACTTTGCGGTCGCCCACATTTGACTGCACCCTCGGCGGTCCATTTGGCGCTCCGTTTCCGGCCTGACTCTCAGCATCACAGGCTCTCTGTATGGGCATGGTGCGCCGTTATCTCCGCTTCATCGGTTTAAATTGTTAAATTCGAGTATAGTAAACCACAAGCTTACCTATTTGTCAGGTAGGTTTTGCAATTTTCCGCAGATTTACAATTTCTTCTTTTCCAGTACAAGTGTCTTTTCTTGCCCATGCAGAGTGTATCGTATACAGATGTCGTGGTCAGCATCGACGCAGATATTTTCAGCGTGGGCGGATAGGTCGCGCAATGCCGCGTATTGTTCGCGCATTTCGAGGGTGTAACGGCTGGGCATGTCGGACGTCAGCAAAATGCCGCTGAACAACGCGTTGACCGTGGCAAGCTGGTCCTTTTGCTGCGGGGTCAACTTGCAGTTTTCCTCCCGTAAAAAGAATACATCCGGG
>ADJS01017345.1_pt1 | contig 11241 bp, 9 predicted proteins | sample 268128 | NCBI WGS metagenome assembly ADJS01 (sample SAMN00007486, study PRJNA43253) | human gut metagenome | isolation source: feces sample TS28 | reverse complement strand
GTTGGATGGTTGTATACAATCTCCTGGTCCCATTTGACCGGAGCTGCTTTTACGATGTTTGTAGTAAAGGTTCCTGCTGCTACGCACGGTACCTCGCTGTAGACAAGTGCCATATCCTTTACGCCCTGTTTTTTAATTCCTGCTGCGCCGCCTGCTGCCTGAAAACCTTTTGCAGCAGTGATGCCTCCTTCAATCTTTTTCATTCTTTTATCCTCGCTTTTCGTAAATTCCGTCTGTTGTCTGCTTCTGTCTTTTTTACGGGAACATCGGCGGCATGCACAGGCCTTCGTTTTCCGGCAGGCCGAACATCAGGTTCATATTCTGTACCGCCTGTCCTGCTGCGCCTTTGACCAGGTTGTCCATCGCACCCATCATGATGATTCGTTTCGTTCTCGGATCGATCTTGAAGTTGACATCCACATAGTTGCTTCCCTCGACCCATTTCGTCTGCGGGCAGACATCCTTATCGAGAACACGTACAAACTGCTCGTTGGCATAATACTTATCGTAAACGGCTTTAACCTCTTCGTAAGTCACATCTTTTTTCAGGGATGCATATGCCGTTACGAGAATGCCGCGGTTCATCGGAACAAGGTGCGGGGTGAAGTTCAGGGTGATCGGGTAGCCGGCTGCATAGGAAAGCTGCTCCTCGATCTCCGGTGTGTGGCGGTGGCCGGCAACGCCGTATGCCTTGATGTTTTCATTAACCTCACAGTAGAGGTTGTCCACTTTCGCTCCTCTTCCTGCTCCGGAAGTTCCGGATTTTGCATCGATGATGATGGTGTTGCCATCAATGAGATCTTCCTTTAATAAAGGATAAATCGAAAGAGTCGAGCAGGTCGGATAGCATCCCGGGTTTGCCACGATGCGCGCCTGTTTTACTTTCTCACGGTTGATCTCGCACAGTCCGTAAACCGCCTCGTCGATATACTGCGGAGATTTATGCTCGATCTTGTACCACTCTTCATACGTTTTTACATCTTTAATACGGAAATCGGCGCTCAGGTCGATGACCTTTACTTTCGAAAGAATTTCATCATTTACCAGGGAAGCACAGAGTCCCTGCGGAGTTGCTGTAAAAATGACGTCTACTTCCTTTGCAAGCTGCTCCATGTTGTCGTCCTTGCAGACATCGTCTACTAACTGAAACATATTCTGGTAAACCGACGCATATTTCTTATCGATATAGCTTCTGGAACCATACCATTTAATCTCCACATCTTTGTGTCCCAGGAGAATACGCACCAGCTCGCCTCCTGCATATCCTGTAGAACCGATAATTCCTGCTCTGATCATACCTTTTTCTCCTTTTTTTCTTTCGCCCGTTTTCTTGTCTTGCCGGACATTTTTTCTTTTCTCTTTATGATAGCTCAATTATTTTCTTTTTTCAATGAAAAATCTTTGTTTTCTGCTGTCATATACCGTCGATTGCATAAGTATACACCTCAAATGTATATTATGCAAGTTTTTTTTGAATTTCTGAAAAAAAGCTTGCATAATCCTGTCGTATGATGTATATTTTAGTCATTGACGATGCACCGCGCATATAGGTGCACGAGAAATCCAAGGAGGATCTTACATTATGAAAGAAAAAGTTGTACTTGCCTATTCCGGCGGACTTGATACTACTGCCATTATTCCGTGGCTGAAAGAGACCTTTGACTACGAAGTAATCTGCTGCTGCATCGACTGCGGCCAGGGAAACGAGCTGGTTGGCCTCGATGAGAGAGCAAAACTTTCCGGCGCTTCCAAATTATATATCGAAAACGTTATCGACGAGTTCAGTGAAGACTTCATCATGCCGTGCGTAAAAGCAGGCGCTGTTTATGAGAATAAATACCTGCTCGGTACTTCCATGGCACGTCCGGTTATCGCAAAGAAACTCGTTGAGATCGCAAGAAAAGAAGGTGCTGTTGCCATCTGCCACGGCGCTACCGGTAAAGGAAATGACCAGATCCGTTTCGAGCTCGGCATCAAAGCCCTTGCTCCGGATATCAAAGTAATCGCTCCTTGGAGAATGACCGATGTATGGACCATGCAGTCCCGTGAAGACGAGCTGGCTTACTGTAAAGCACACGGCATCGACCTTCCGTTTGATGCAAACCACAGCTACAGCCGTGACCGTAACCTGTGGCACATCAGCCATGAGGGACTTGAGCTTGAGGATCCGTCCAACGAGCCGAACTACGACGATCTTCTCGTACTGACCACTCCTCCGGAAAAAGCTCCGGACGAAGGCGAGTACGTAACCATGACCTTTGAGGCCGGCGTTCCGAAGACCTTAAACGGAAAAGAAATGAAAGTTTCTGAAATCATCACCGAGCTGAACAAGCTGGGGGAAAACACGGCATCGGTATTGTTGATATCGTTGAGAACCGTGTTGTCGGCATGAAATCCCGCGGTGTTTATGAGACTCCTGGCGGAACTATCCTGATGGCTGCACATGAGCAGTTAGAGGAGCTGATTCTCGACCGTGAGACCCTGAAAACAAAGAAAGATCTCGGAAACCTGCTTGCTGAGGTTGTTTACGAAGGAAAATGGTACACTCCTCTGCGCGAGGCAATCCAGGCATTCGTTGATGTAACCCAGAAATACGTAACAGGCGAAGTAAAATTCAAACTGTTCAAAGGAAACATCATCAAAGCCGGCGAGTCTTCTCCGTACAGCCTGTACAATGAGTCTCTTGCTTCCTTCACCACCGGCGATCTCTACGATCACCACGATGCAGACGGATTCATCACACTGTTCGGTCTGCCGCTGAAGGTTCGTGCGATGAAAATGCAGGAGCTGGAGAAAAACAACAACAAATAAGATCTGTTCCTATGGATTCCCAAAAGAAAGCGGTCTCGCTCCGCTTTCTTTTTTTGCATGCAAAAAGGACCCGCCCATTTCAGGCAGGTCCCTTTGTTGCCAGGCATATCAATAATTGGTCCAGTGGACCAATTTTGATTATTCGTAATATGCGTCGATTCCGTCCGCAATTCCCTGTGCCATCTTGTTTCGGTAATCCTCGGTTGCCATCAAACGGTCCTCGGAAGGATTGCTCATGAAGCCAAGCTCAATGATCGTGACCGGAATGGTACTCCAGTTGATGCCGCTCATGGAATCGGTGTAAATCACATCGCGGTTCTTCGCACCGGTGTCTTTGCAGAATGCTGCGATCATCTTCTGGGAGAGCTTCTGGCTCTTGCTGATCACATCACCGGAAAGATACGTATTTCTGCTGCTCGGTGCCATCGTGAGTGCTCCGTAAACCGACTGGTTCGAATCGCCGTTCGCGTGTACACGCACGAGAATGTCTGCTCCGTTCTGCGCGGCAAGTTTTGCACGCTCGGAGTTGCTGATATTGACGTCGTGCGTCTCGCGGATCATGTAAACATCGTAGCCGCGCTCCTCAAGGATATCGCGTACCTTTAAGGATACCGCAAGGTTCAGCTCATACTCATTGATGCCGGTTGCCACACCGCATGTTCCGGAAGCAACCTTCGCCTTATAGGTCGATGATCCCGGTCCGATCGGCTCTTTCTCGCTGTTTCCTCTTCTCTGGTGTCCTGCGTCGATTGCCACGCAGATATTTTTGCTGTTCCGGCGGACACCGTTTTTATCAACGTAATAGCCGTCGATGTAGGTATCCTTATAGATGCCTCCCCAGCTTCGGAAGTAATACGTTTTTCCGTCCACTTCCTGCCAGCCGTTCTTGTAAATACCGCCCCAGCTCCTGAAATAATACGTTGCGCCTTTGATCGTTACCCACTGGCTCTTATACATGCCGCCCCCAGCTCCGCAGGTAATACCAGTTATTATCATACCACAGCCATTCACTGTGCATCATTTTGCCGTCCTGCCTCAGATAATACCAGTTCTTGTCATACAGCAGCCAGCCTTCCCCTTTTGGGATTCCGTTGCTGTCCATGTAATACCAGTCACTGCCCTTGGCCGCCCAGGCGTTCACGCGCATGCCGCCCCAGCTTTCAAAGTAATAATCAACGCCGTCAATCGTCTGCCAGCCGGTACTCATCACACCGTCTGCGTCTACATGGTACGTTCTTTTATCATGCACAAACCACTGATTCGTTCTGAGGCTTCCGTCCTCATTCAGATAGTACCATGTTCCGCCGACTTTTTTCCAGCCCTGGAATCCGGCTCCGCCCCAGCTCTCGAAGTAGTAGAGCGTTCCGTCAATCTTCTGCAGTCCGGTGCTCATCACACCGTTTTCATCTACATGGTATGTTCTCTTGTCGTGAACGAACCATTCATTTGTTTTGACGCTTCCGTCCTCGTTCAGATAGTACCATGCCCCGCCGACTTTTTTCCAGCCTTGATCCGGCTCCGCCCCAGCTCTCAAAATAATAGAGCTTTCCGTTGACCATCGAAAGACCCGTGCACATGATTTCGTCTGCATTCAGATAATATCTCCGGTTCAGATGGGTGATCCACTCGCTGGCGGCCATCGTGCCGTCCTCTTTTCTGTATTTCCAGCTTCCGTCCTCCTGTTTCACCCAGCCGGCAGGAAGTTTCTCTTCCGGCTCCTGTTCGTTGTCCTCACCTGGAATCGTAACAGCCGGCGTCTCGTTTTCCGAAGTACCGCTCTGCTCCTGCACTGCCGCTTCCTCATCCGAATTCTGCTCGGAACTTTCCGTCTCATCCTGCTGCCAGGTTACGGCCGTGCCGTCATTTTCTGCTGCGCTTACCCTTGCCGGAAGCGCCCAGCCTCCTGCCGCAACGGCCGCTGCGATCAGCAGTGCTGCGATTTTCTTTTTTGCCATCTGGTTTTCCTCCTTTTATCGCGCCATCTGGTAAATCTCATATACTTCCTGTGCGCCCAGCTTGCGGATGCGGGACAGTTTTACAGTGTCCTGCTGTGTTGCATCCATGGAAAGGGCACGCAGATCCTCATCCGACGGGTTCGGGATATCAAGCTCATGCAGGGAGGTCGGCATGCCGAGCGAATGGAAGAACGCTACTGTGCGCTCAATGCCTTCCGTTGCCCGTTTGTGATCGCTTCCCTCTGTGATGCCCCAGACTTTTTCTGCAAACCGTGCAAACCGCCAGAGAACCGTCTCCTCATCGTACTGGTATTTCGCCCAGGCACCCCAGACTGCCGCCAGGGATGCGCCGTGTGCTACATCATATTTTGCACTTAACGCATGGCCGAATTTATGTACCGAAAAATCTTTGCCGCGTCCGCACTCCGTCAGTCCATTGTGTGACAGGCTTCCGCACCACATGATTTCCGCCATCGCATTGTAATCGGATGGGTTTTCCAGAACCTTCGGTCCGTTTTTGATTACGGTACGGAGGAGTCCCTCTGCGATCTCGTCCGTCATCTCGCACTGGCTCTCCGGAATGAAATAGCGCTCCATCGTGTGCATCATGATGTCGGTTACTCCGCAGGCAATCTGGTATTTCGGCAGGGTTGCTGCCAGCTCCGGATTCATGATGGCAAATTTGCAGCGGTTGAACGGCGTGTTGATGCCTGCCTTTTTGCCGATTGCCTCGTTTGTCAGAACGGCTGAATCGCTCATCTCGCTTCCGGCTGCCGGTATCGTCAGAACCGCTCCTACCGGGAGAGATTTTGTCAGCGGTACTTTTTTCGTCCAGATATCCCAGAGTGCCTCCGCCGGATTTGCAGCTCCATGCGCAACGGCTTTTGCGGTGTCAATCGAGCTTCCGCCGCCGACGGCAAGAATAAAGTCTGCCTGCATTTCCACTGCTTTTTTCACACCCTCCTCGGCAAGGGCAAGTCTCGGGTTTGGTTTTACGCCGCCAAGCTCTTCAAAGGCAAGGCCCTCTTTTGCAAGAGATGCTTCCACTCGGTCCAGAAGACCGCTCCGTTTTGCACTTCCGCCTCCGTAAACGACGAGCACCTTTGTGCCGCCCCATTTCTTTACCTCAGCGCCTGCCTGGTTTTCGGTCTCTTTTCCGAACACGACTTCCGTCGGGGTATACTGTATAAACTGATCCATCTTCTTATTTCCTCCCTGCATTTTTATTCTTCATAAATCCGTACTTTCCCGAGCTTACACGGTAAAGATCTCTCTCCTGTTTTCCAGAGACGGGATTTCATTTCTTGTCCGCTCCAGCACTTCCGGATCCAGCTCTGCGATGAGTACCTGCGGGGTATCATCTGCCTCCGCAAGAATTTCGCCGTCCGGCGCAAGGATCATGGAATGGCCGTACGCCTCAAACCGCGCTTTCTGGCCGCACTGGTTGGCGGCGAGCACGTAGCATCCGTTTTCAATGGCGCGCGTGCGCAGCAGTGCTTCCCAGTGGCGCTCTCCCGTTGCTTTCGTAAAATCCGCCGCTATCAGAAACACATCTGCTCCGGAGGATGCCATCAGCCGGTACTGTTCCGGAAAGCGGATATCGTAGCAGATGCTCATGCCGAACAGGCCAAGCGCCGTGTCCGCAAGAACAATTTCATTTCCCGGGCAGATCTCGTGTGATTCTTCGTAGGAGACACTGCCCGGAATATTTACATCAAACATATGTATTTTGCTGTATTCTGCAATCGTTTCTCCATCTGGTCCGAACAGAAACGACGTGTTGGACGGACGCCCCGGATGGCGCCGTACCGTCATGCTGCCGCAGTGCAGATAGACACCGTACCGTTTGGCAAGGCTGGAAAACCGGCGGCTGACGTAGCCCGGCACTGCACTTGCGTGGCCCGGCATGTCTGCTCCCGTGTATTCTGCGGTCTCCGGGAAAAGAATCAGCTTCGCTCCCTGTTCCGCCGCCTCCCGCACATACTGCTCGGCCATACGCATATTTTCATTCATATCCGGCCCGGAATCCATCTGCACCAGGCCTGCAATTATTTTTTCCATCTTTTTGTCCCCTCGTTTCACATGTTATCTTGTGATTTTTCCGCTTATACTCTCGTTTATTATATCGTTACAGTTCACAGATACCTGCGAACTGTAACATTCGCAGCCCTCATTGAAAGTTTTGCTACGCAAAAGGAGGGCTGCTCACACCTGAATCACTTTCTTACGCAGCGAAACAGCAAGTGTTTCACTGCTGATTGAACAGTAATATTATATCTCATATTCCCCAAAACAGCTACCCAAATTCGCAATTTTCATACCTTTTGCAGCTTTTATTTTTTAATTTTTGAAAATAACAATTGACAAATCCGGAAAACAGGAGTAGCTTAGAACCATAAGCTGTCGCGTTCGATCAGATGCGGCAGAAAAAATCATGAAAGGAGAACACCACTTATGATCAATCTTATTTATGCATCCAGCGTAAAACAGAATAAACTTCGTATGGCGATCAAACCAGGTGGCTGCCCTTCTTTCGAAATTCTTTGTAAGCATTAACTCTGCATAACAAATCTCTATGCATTCTTTATGCCTGCTATTTCGCACAGAAGGCGCGGTACGTTGATACTGCGGCTTTTTTTATTGCTATAAACAGTACGAAACCGTTCTTTCCGGCTTCGCTCCGTTTCCGGCAGGCAGATTCCGCGGTCTTCTTACCGCATCGATTCCCTTCTTTTATATACAAACGCAGCCTTCGCTTTCGTTTTCCGTTGTTCCGTTCCCACACTTACGGAGCTTTTGAAAGCCTATGTTCTGCCAGACACCCAAACGACATCAATGAGGAGGTTTTAACATTCATGAAGAAAAATCCAATCGGTAAGTACCTGCTCCAGAACTGGTACTACTACGTTTTCGCTTTTGGTTCCATGGCCTTAAGTGTCTTTCTCGATATGCTCGCGCCGCTTGTCACGCTGCACATCGTGGATGACGTGCTGGTCGGTCACAAAATGGAACTGCTCTGGAAATACCTTGCCGCCTTTCTTCTGATCGGTGCCGCAAAAGCCCTGTTTCAGTACATCAAAGAATTTTTATTCGATGTCAGCAGCGTCCGCGTCGCCAGCCAGATGAGGGGCAACCTGTTCCGCCACGTCCAGCGGCTTTCGGTGGAATACTTTGACAAAAACAATACCGGCGAACTCCTCGCCCGCGTGCGCGATGACGTCGACCGGATCTGGGATATCCTCGGCTTTGCCGGCATGCTGATCTTAGAAGGCCTGATCTGTATCATGATGGCAATGGTCAGTATGGTCAAACTGGATCTGCCGCTGACACTCGTCTCCGTGGCGATCCTTCCTTTCGTTGCAGGCATCGCAATCCGCCTCGAAAAAGAACTCGACCGTGTCTACGATGCGATCAGCGAGGAAAACGCCGTCATGAATACCGTTGCACAGGAAAATCTCGCCGGTGTCCGCACCGTCAAATCCTTTGCACGGGAACCGTATGAGATCAAAAAATTCCGGAAACACAATCAGAAATACTGCGATCTCAACATGGATCAGGCGCGCGTCCTGATGAAATACGATCCCGCCATCTCGTTTCTTACGAAGCTGATGCGCGTGCTCGTCCTTCTCGCGGGCGGCTACGGTGTCATCCACGGACGCATTACGCTCGGTGTTTTAACGGCCTTTATGGAGTACACCTCCAAGATCACCTGGCCGATCGAAAACGTCGGCTGGCTCGGCAACTGCTTCGCTTCTGCGATTGCTTCCAACAAGAAGCTGAACAAAATTCTCGCAGAGGAGCCGCAGATCGCAGAACCGGAAAATCCGGTGGAGCTTTCAAAACTTCCGTGTGACCTGGAATTCCATCACGTCGATTTCTCCCTGCATGACACACCGATTCTGCAGGATATCGACTTTACCTTAAAGCAGGGCCACACACTCGGCATCATGGGTATGACGGGTTCCGGAAAAACAACCATCGTCAATCTGCTCGAGCGTTTTTACGATGTCACCGACGGTTCCATCTGTCTCGACGGCCACGATATCCGCACCCTGCCGCTGCGCACCGTGCGCGATACTTCTTCCGTCGTCATGCAGGATGTCTTCCTGTTCTCAGATACCATTTCTGAGAACGTCCGCCTCGGCAGCCGCAGCACAATGAAATCCGAGGAGGTACATAACGCTGTCTCCGCTGCATGTGCTTCCGAGTTCGTCGACCATCTTTCGGATCAGTACGAAACGGTCATCGGCGAGCGCGGCATGGGACTTTCCGGCGGTCAGAAGCAGCGTCTTTCCATCGCACGCGCCCTGGCAAAACAGGCTCCGATCCTCGTACTGGATGATTCCACCTCGGCGCTCGATATGGAGACCGAATACGAAATCCAGAACCATCTCGCCGAGAAAAAAGATGTTTCCAAGATCATCATTGCCCACCGCATTTCTTCGGTGCAGAGTGCCGATGAGATCCTGTATCTCGATCACGGACGCATCGCCGAGCGCGGCACGCATGAGAGTCTGATGGCACAGAAAGGCCTGTACTACTCCACCTGGGAGGCTCAGTACGGTGATTACCATAAAGCAAAGGCAGCCCTCGAGCAGGCACTTCCTGCCAATGCTTAATTCAATTTAATCTGTTACCCGACAACTTCTGTATTTACTTACCCGTTAAGAGAGGAACAATACAATTATGGCTATCAATTCCAGTAAAGTAGATGAAGAGCAGAAAGAGGTCTTAAAGAGCGCGACCATCCGCCGCCTCTTCTCCTACTTAAAAAATTATAAACGCCAGGTTGCCGTCGTTCTCGTGGTTCTCGCCGTTACCATCGCGATTTCCACTGTGAACCCGCTGCTCCTGGAGTACGCCATCGACGTCAATATTGCGCAGAAAGACTGGCGCGGACTTGTTGCCCTCTGCGTATTCATGGTTGTGATCAACCTGGTTTACGCAGCCGGTGTCCGCCTGCGGATGCTTCTGATGGCGCGCATTACCAACAACATTCTTCTGGAAATCCGTGACGAGCTCTACACGCATATCCAGACCTTAAGCTTCAGCTTTTTCGATACCCGCCCGGCCGGAAAGATTCTGGCGCGCATCATCGGCGATGTCAACTCGTTAAAGGATGTGCTGAACGACGGTGTCACAAAGCTGATTCCGAACATTCTCACGATCATCGCCATTCTGGTGATCATGATGATCAAAAACATCTGGCTCTCCTTAAGTGCGATTCTCGTGCTGCCGCTGATCGCTGTCGGCATGTATTTTATTCAGATCGTCGCACACAAGAGATGGCAGACGTTCCGGAAAAAATCTTCCAATGTTACGGCGTATATCCACGAGGACTTCTCCGGTATCCGCATCATCAAGAGCTTTACCGCAGAGCAGGAATCGCAGGGCGAGTTTGACCGGCTTCTTCTTGAGCATCAGAACTCCTTTATCCATGCGGTCCGCCTGGCGGATGGTTTTTCCGCTGTGATCGAGGTGACCTGGGGCATCGGAACGTTTCTTCTGTATTTTATCGGTATTTCCGTGCTCGGCGTGGATGCCGTTCCGATCGGTACGTTCACGGCGTTTGCGATGTATCTGACGATGTTCTGGGATCCGATCCAGAACCTGGCCGGTTTTTACAACAAGCTGATCACGAACCTTTCCGCTGCGGAGCGAATCTTTGAGATCCTCGACACAACGGCGGAGGTTGCCGACAAGCCTGGCGTCACAGAACTGCCGCCGATCAAAGGAGAAGTAACGTTCGACCACGTCAGCTTTGCCTACTCCGATGATCCGGACACGCTGGTTTTAAAAGATGTCAGCTTTACAGCGGCTCCCGGTGAGACAATCGCACTCGTCGGCCCGACCGGCGCTGGAAAGACGACCATTGTCAATCTGATCAGCCGTTTCTACAATATTACTTCGGGAACGGTCCGCGTCGACGGCCACAGCCTGACGGATGTCTCCATCAACAGCCTGCGTGCCCAGATGGGCGTGATGACACAGGACAACTTTCTCTTCTCCGGCACGATCCGCGACAACATTGCGTATGGAAAGCTCGATGCCACGGAGGAAGAAATCATTGCCGCCGCAAAGGCCGTGCATGCCCATGACTTTATCATAGAGCTGCCGGACGGCTATGACACCGAGATCAGCGAGCGCGGTGCCCGTCTTTCCAACGGCCAGCGCCAGCTTCTCGCCTTTGCCAGAACGATGGTGTCTGATCCGCGGATTCTGATTCTCGACGAGGCGACGTCCAGCATCGACACACAGACAGAAATTCAGGTGCAGCAGGGAATCGAAAGCCTGTTGAAGGGCCGTACCTCGTTCATCATTGCGCACCGTCTTTCTACTATTAAAAATGCGGACCGGATTTTCGTGATCGACCACGGAAAGATTTTCGAACAGGGAACCCACGACGAACTGATGGCAAAACAGGGCGCGTACTACCAGCTCTACCAGGCACAGTTCCGCAGGGTATCGTAATCCG